>Ga0080064_1000087_pt1 | contig 267181 bp, 270 predicted proteins | sample Subgrocontami54m_FD_69260 | JGI IMG/M metagenome (GOLD analysis project Ga0080064, IMG submission 69260) | Subsurface groundwater microbial communities from S. Glens Falls, New York, USA - GMW46 contaminated, 5.4 m (SPADES assembly) (version 2) ...
TTTTTGGTGTAATGCACTGGATTGCTTCGGATTACCTCGCAATGACGGGGTGATGTATGTGCTGCTAATTAGCCATTACTCAGTCTTGTGAGCAGATACCAAGACAGGTCGGCTCACTCGGTGGGAATTGAGCCGTTGCTTGGGTCATCTAGCCCCAAATGACCCAAGCCTCGGCTCACCCTATTCTGAATCCCATCAGAACTGGGGAGTCCTCCCACTGAGATGCCCTGAGCAGCAAGCAGCGCTTCTCCTCGTCATTGACTCCCTCACTCATTGCGCTATACTAAGTCCATAACTCCTGTCCGCTTCGGCGGCTGGACGCGAAGCCGTAACGCAAGTTGCGGCTTCTGCCATTCCGCAGTATTCTGTGCAGTACGACATGAAAACGTACGTCTACATTGATGGCTTCAATCTCTACTATGGCGCACTACAGAAGTCGTCCTACAAATGGCTTGATGTTGCGAAGCTTTCATCATACCTCTTGCAAGGCCATGCGATCGTAAAGATTAAATACTTCACTGCGCCGATGAAGGTTCGCGAGGGTGACTCAGATCCAAACAAGCCAGTACGACAACAAATCTACTTACGAGCACTCCGCACCCTACTTAACGTTGAAATTATCGAGGGGTTCTTTCTGTCCCATAAAGTCTTTATGCGCCGCGCCGATGGCAAAGGTGGTATAGAGGTGATCAAAACCGAGGAAAAAGGAACTGACGTTAAAATTGCCGCACATCTCCTCCACGACGGACATCGTAACCTCTACGAGCAGGCCGTTGTCATTTCAAATGACTCTGATCTTGCAGAACCCATTCGTATGGTCACACAAGACTTGAAACGTCCTGTTGTCGTTATCAGCCCCTTCAAGCGTAACACTTTAGAACTTGCGAATGTTGCCAGCAGTAGACGCAAGATTCGCGAAGGTGTCCTGCGAATATCACAGTTTCCCAACGAACTCACGGACAGCACTGGCGTTTTCACAAAGCCGCCAAGCTGGTAGATAGTGTGGCTCATTCGGTGGGATATGAGCCGCTCGACGGCTCAGATCATAAGCAGTGCGAAGCTCCGCATGGTATCACCCAGCCTGCAAGAAAAAGGGGTAGCGAAGCGTAGGGTGAGGATGCGAATACTTGGAGCATCCGCAAGACCTTGTGCGCTTGTACTCAGGCCACAAGGTGTACAGCTTCTGTAAGAAGAAATGAATTGCAGGCTGGGTGTATCTCGCTCTGTCTTCGGGCGTGAGTCCGTTGCAGTCTGCGACTGTAAGGAGCAGGGACGGAAGCGGGCTCGCGCACAAGACAGGCGAGGGATTGCGCGCCGCCACCCACATATGGATACGCCCTCGTAGAGAGCAGCAGAGACTTTCAAGTAATTACAGACGTGATACCATACTCGTGCTCTTTCCTATGAGGAGCGTATCCATATGTCGCACCGCCAGATCCACTGGCCTATCCTCAGAGGAAATCTAGAAATTCCCCCGCGCAAAAACGAAAACGTGCAGGCCAGAGTGGACTGGCGGGCGAACGAGACGCGAGCACGCGGCTCGTTGGGTGGTGGCGCACCGCTTGTTTCGTAGAGCGCACACTACCCGCTCGTGTGACCACCAGGCTCCGCGCGTGCGTTATTGAGTTTGCTCCTCGAAAAAGGTTCGAGCATGGTGTACAATATCCTCAAAATTCCAGGAAAGACTTATGATTACGCGAGACCAGGCACACATCAGAGAACTTGTATGGCAGACTCTCGAGATGGGATACGTCATGAGCTTGGCGACCGTCGATAATGGCGGCCCATGGGTCAGTGACGTAGTGTATGTGGCAGATGAAAAACTAAACTTGTATTGGCTTTCCCAAACACTGACACGCCACTCACTCGCTATTGCAGGCGACAATCGAGTTGCTGCCACTATCACCATAAGTAAGCAGAGTGGCGAGCCCAATCAAGGCTTGCAGATTGCAGGCATTGGAGAAAAGATTGAGGGAGATATGCTGGAAATAGCTATCAAAAACTGCCTGAAGCGAGGTAACCCTGCTCCCACTCGTGCAGGCGAGGTGTTTATGCCTGGGCAATCGTGGTATCGGCTTACCCCTAACTTAATCGAGCTCATCTACGAACCAGAATTCGGCCGAACAAAGCAAAAGCTCTTGTGCTAAATATATTTCCTAGAAGCCTTGCTTCTAGGAAACGAGCGCTTTCTTATTTCTTTCGTTCGAGTTTAATTTCTGGAAACGGCTCCATCTCGTAAAACTCCTTCAAATCTTTATCGGTGAAAATGTGCTTGTCGAAGAGGACTTCGGCAATGTAACACGCCTTGGGGTTGAGAACGCGCAATGCGTCCCGATTAGAAGGATATTTTATTTTTCGTGGGCTCTTTTTCATAGCTCAGTATAGTATCGGGATTATCTGATAAGCTCATCTCTTTTCCCATTCGGGATCCTGTCGTACCAACAACTCGGCTTTCTTTTCGGGATGCAACATGATCTCTTCCACGCAGCGCTCCATGCGCATAAATTGTGAGCCTTTCACGAGTACCACATCCCCCTTCTGAATCAGGGGGTCAAGGGCCTTCCCGGCTGCACATGCATCATCAAAATACATAATGCGGTCGGCGCTCATGCCGGCGGCCTTGGCTCCATCGGCGATAAACTTTGCTCGCTGGCCGACCACCACGAGAAGGTCGCATGTTGCCGCGGCTAGGGTGCCTGTCTCTTCGTGTGCTTCTTCGGTCAGCTTGCCAAGTTCAAGCATGTCGGCCAGTACGGCGATGCGCCGACCAGTGATTTCTACTTCGCGAAGGGACTCAAGCGCCAGTCGCATAGCCGTAGGCGAGGCGTTGTAGGTATCGTCAATAAGCACACTCCCTTTGATACCCTCGAGAATATTGAGGCGGCCAGGCGGTGGCACGAAGTGCGTGAGTGCCTCGATACAGGTGACCAGATTCAGGTCCAGCGAGACACCCACTGCCATAGCAGCAAGGGCTGCGTACACGTTGTTTGCCCCAAACATACTATTCAAACGCAAAGGAAAGCTTTTGCCGTTGTAATCTACTTTGCAGGTAATGCCGTCCGGCACCTGCACGCCCTCTCGTTCTTGATACACCACGCGGTTATTCGAAGCACGAATAGTAGCTCCTTCGTTAAATCCAAAGGTGACTGGCCTGAGAGCAGTCTTCTCGCGCATGGCAGATACCACCGCATCATCTTCGTTCAATACGAGGGCACCGCCTGGGCCAAGCGCGTTTATCATATACGACTTCTCCTTCGCGAGTGCTTCCGCAGTGGGAAAGAATTCTACGTGCACCGGCTTTTCCCCAATACGCGTAATGACGGCCACATCAAGCATGAGCCAACTCGCTACATGTTTGATGTCACCGGGACGGTCTGCACCAATCTCGAGCACCAGCCATTCGGGATAGTGGTGTGGGAAGAGCAACAGCGAAACACCTTCAAACAGATTAAGGAACCACAGCCATGGATTGCTCCATCCTGTTTTACAACCAAGTATCGTGAGCGGCAGGCCAATCTCACTGTTGTAACTCTTGTCACTTTCGCGCACCTGCGCAGTGTGTGCAAGGACGAGAGCAATGGCCACTTTCGTGGAGGTCTTCCCCACATTTCCCGTTACCCCCACAATCTTTGGCCTGTACTTTTTAAGCACAAGGCGAGCCTCGATTTCGAGCAGATGGACAATGATGGTACGGAGGGTTTTTTTGAGCATGGTGAGGTGAGCAGTATGAGTATAAGTATGAGTATGAGTATGAGTATGAGGAAGGATTCAGAATTATACTTATACTATCCCTCATACTCATACTTCGCTAGGCTTCGCCTAGCGATCCGGTGGCACTTGGTAGTAGTTTAGCAGGAATTTGGTCATATCCATAAATGGCTTGGTGAGGGTCTCGGATGCATACCTAGCTCCCTTGGGGTGCACCATATACAAGACCACAATGAACCGCGGGTTCGATGCGGGAAAGTAGCCAAAGAAGGTGTGCGAAAAACGGTCGTCATGGTAGCCACCCCCGGGTTTCGAAATCTGCGCCGTGCCCGTTTTGGCCGCAATAGCATAGTGCTCCATCTTTGCCTTGCCGCCAATAAGAGCAGTATCCACTACTTTCACCAGCATCGCGGTGATTGTCTTCGACGTTTCGGCTTTGAGAATCCGCTTTCCCGGCACCACCTTGGTCGTATCGGTAATGCCAAGCGTGTAGGCTATGGAATCCGTCATGTACGGCTGTACCAAGTAGCCCCCGTTACCGAGTGATGCAAGAGCGCGCGTCACCCCAAGCGGCGTGAGGGCAATCCCCTGTCCAAACGAAGCCGTGGCATGCTCCACATCGCGAGGGCTACTCAGGTTCTTGATAAGTCCGGCGATTTCATTGGGCAAATCAATGCCGGTCTTCTCGCCCAACGCGTAGTTCCTCATATACTCAGAAAACAGTGTGCGCCCCATACTCTTCATCACAAACACCATACCCGTGTTGAGCGACTGGTTTAATACTTCCTGCATACTGACCTTCCCACGCGCCTTGCCGTCATAGTTGGAAATCACCGCTTTCTCCACCTGCACCGTCCCCTCGTCCACATACATTGTTTTTGCTGTCACCGCACCCGCATCAATTGCGGCAGCCATAGTGAGCGGCTTCACGATAGACCCCATTTCGTACACGTTCTCCGTCATAGGGTTCGTAAACAGGCTTGGATCTTCTACGGTATTGAACTGATTCGGATCGTAATTGGGCAGCGCCGCCATCGCAAAAATTTTCCCCGTTTGTGGGTCCATCACGACTCCCCCAATCTGCTCCGCATCCCACTGCTTCTTCGTATCGGTAAGCTGGCGTTCAAGTGTTGCCTGCACGTTTGGCTCAATGGTGGTCACAATGTCACCCTCGATCGAATTTTGCTTTTCGGTGAGCGAACTGAGTCCGGCAAAGACAGCCGCGAAAAAATTGACGTAGAGCGAGCCGGTGGACCTGGTCAAAATGTCGTCATAGTACCGCTCAAGACCATAGCGGCCAGAGAATACTTGGGTACTGCCGTCTTTCCCCCACCCCACAAACCCGAGCACATGGGCAGCCAGCGTATTCCCTGGGTAGAGTCGCTTCTTTTGTTTGTACACATCAATACCAGGCAGGTCGAGGTCACGAATAGCATCTGCTTTTTTTTGATCCACATCTGGGGCGAGCACCTCGTACGTGTCGTTCGGCTTTGCAAGCTGCGCGATAAACGCATCCTTTTCGAGTCCCACAAGCACTGGCGACGTACTTGCGTACAACGCCTCTGGGTCTAGAATCTTTTTGGGATTGGCAACAATGGCAAAGGAAGGCCGCAGCGTCGCCGCCGCCACAAGCTTCCCTGTGCGTTCTTTAAAGTAAATGGTGCCTCGCGAAAAAGAATTCTCAGAAGCACGTACGTACTGGTGGTCAGCCTCCTCGGCATATTCCGCGCCCCGTACCACCTGTAAACGAAAGAGTTGTCCCACACAAAGCACGGCGATGCATACAAAACAGAGAGAAATGGCACGGAGTCTCGATGACGGGGAATGAGTCATAGGAAACAATTGGCAGAATCTGGAAACTGGAATCTAGGAAACAGAAACTACACTACTGTACGCCAACAGCAAGGGTAAGGCGGTATGGTGCCTGCAATGCAACAAATTGTGGATTCGGTACGTCTACAAAACCAAGCTCGTGCGCGTGCTCCATAGTCATGAGTTGACCGAGTTCAATATATCCTGATTCAAGACCACCAAGCTCTGCGCTCACACGAACAATCCGCTCTGTGGCGGTACGATACTCTACCATGTTCACAATGGTCGTTGCCACAAAGTAGCCGTAGGCTAGAAGAAACGCTGCAGCCAGGCACGCAAGCGCGATGATAACGCGCTTGAGCAGCTCTGTGTCATATAGTGATTGCTGTACTGCTGCTAGAGTCATACTTTTTCGATGATGCGCACCTTGGCACTGCGCGACCGAGGGTTCTCCTGTACCTCTTCTTCTGTGGGCACAATGGGCTTCTTGGTAACTTTGATTGCGTCTTCTTTATCTTTAAAAAAACTTTTAACAATTCTGTCTTCCAAACTATGAAAACTGATGATGGCTATGCGACCGCCCGGACGAAGTGCGTCCCACGCTTGCGGCAGCACTTCTCGTAATGCGCCCAGCTCATCGTTCACCGCAATCCGTAATGCCTGAAATGTTTTCGTGGCAGGGTGGATTTTTTTGCGCAATGCGATGCGAGGTACTGCCTCGGTAATAATCTGCACCAGTTCACCCGTGCGCGCGATGTGCTTGTGCAATCGGGCTCCGACGATTGCGCGAGCAATGCGCCGGGCAAACTGCTCTCCCCCGTAGCCCCAGATCACGTCCGCGATATTCTCCTCATCCCATGTGTTCACGATCTCTTCGGCGGTGAGCAGAGAGTCCGCCCCAAACGCCATCGAGAGCGGTTCATCGTTTTGAAACGAGAACCCGCGTCTGGATGTCTCGAGCTGGTCTGAACTCAAGCCGAGGTCAAAGAGGAAGGCATCTACCTGCCCGCCAGCGCTACGCTTAGTCGTTGGCAGGCGGGCTTCGGCTACCTTCGCGCGCTCCAAGTATTGGCTGAGCCTTCTGAAGTTGCCGTGGAAGAGTTCCACCCGGCACTTGACGTCAGCCAGTGCAGCCTGCGCCCGCTTGATCGCCTCCCGATCCGCGTCAATGCCGATCAGTGTCCCCTTCGCCCCAATACGCTCGGCGATCGGTCGGGCATGGCCGGCCGCGTTTACCGTGCCGTCGACCACCGTCATCCCCCGCTTCAGGTTCAGACCTTCTAGCACCTTCTGTAAAAGAACTGGCTTGTGGACAGTAGTCATAGGTGAAAGGTGAAAGTATAAAGTGAAAAGTACGGATTAGTTTCTGTATTTACTTTTACCTTGTACCTTTTTCCTTTTACCTTATATAAGCCCCACCTCGCCCAACTTCTCTGCCATCTGATCAGCCTGCGCAGAGATGCGACCCTTGTACTCGTGCCACAAGGTGTGATTCCACACTTCCACGCGAGAGTAGACGCCAGTGACGACAACCTTGTCGTTCAACTGGGCAAACTCTTTGAGGAAGTCCGGAATCAGGATACGACCGAGCGCATCCACCTCTACCTCTACTGCACCTGCTAACATAAACCGATTAAACCCGCGCTGTTCCGCCGCACCCATCGAGAGCTGCGACAGCTTTTCCGCTACCGCCACCCACTGCTTCTGGGTGTAGAGAAACAAACACTTATCCAAACCGTAGGTAATCACCACCTTCGCACCGAGTTCCTTACGGAACTTCGCCGGCAGCGACATACGCTTCTTGTCGTCGATGAGATGCTTGTACTCCCCGATCAACATAAGCTGGTGTTAATTAGCTACTAAATCTTCCCACTTCATACCACTTGATCCCATTCTATTCCACTTTGCAATACTGTGCAAAATGGCCAAATGGTGGATAACCGGTGGATATCCCGACGCCGCGAAGCGGGTCGGGACTCCGACCGGAGGCGTCGCTCGCAGCTGGCCTGGATGCATTTTGAGGTCGTACCTCTTTTCGCCTTTTGAGGTCCGACCTCTGTATCAGAGCTGGGCGTTATAGGTAACAGCTCACACAACCGAGTGAGCAGCGTTGAAGCAGAGCCGTTACCAGGTAAGGTTGAACCTTAATGAAAGGTTCAACCTTACCTGGTTGAGCCACTACTCAGTTTTGTGAGTAGTTACCGTTGTAGGAATTGCAAATACTGGCTCTATGTGGTAGCTTGCGCGAAGCAAGCGTCTGGCTGGAATAGCCAGAAAACAACTTTTACGGCTTGCTGAAAGGCGGTAGAAAAATGCTCAGAGCTCTTCTTCGCATGAAAGGGCAGGCAATCCTGAATGCAATCTACGACACGTCCGAGCTCACGGACATGCGATCGAATGTCGTCTATGGCAGCAAGTTCGACAAGGGAGCCACGACGTGGCAGAGCGGCTATACCGCAGTACTCCGAGAGCTCTGCGAGTATGCGATCGCTGGCGATCCCGCTCTCCTGAACTACGTTCTCCAGACGATCTACGCAACCCTCCTCGAGGGAGCCGACAAGGTCGAGGGTGACGAAGTGCTCGGTCCTGTGGCCCTCGACGTTCTCGAGCGCTTCGGACTGCCCAAGATCGACCGGGAGATGTTTGAGCGCGACTACACGCCGAAGCTCATCGCGGCTGCCGAGGCGCGAAAGCTGGCACGAGGAGAGATGCAACTCAGCCCGGCGGCGCAGGCGGAGCTCGAGGATCAAGCGGACGAAGAGCCCAGCGGCACCAGGGTTCACACCCCCGGGTCGGGTGGACAGGCCTGACGGCCATCGTCGACTGACAGACAAGGAGTCGACGCGGCCCCGGGGAAACCCGGGGCCGTTCATAATTTGAAAACCAAATCCCGTAAGGTTTCACCTTACGTAAGGTGAAACCTTACGGGATTTGGAAATCGATCATTAGGGATTGAATTGCCGAAAAGTCGTGTTGCTCACGGAGCCATGATCGATAGTCTCCTGGAACTTCAATAAAATCTTTGAGAACTCCACTTTGGAGTATCCTTGGATACGTTGGCTCTCCGCAAAAGTCTTTGTAACTCGACCATTGGTACTTCTCTAGAATAGCTGCAGCATTACTTCGTGTAATCTTGTCGCCGTCTTCATTCCGGTGCTGTACCGGATTCAAATGTAGATAATCTATGGTGGAGATCAGATAATTATACTCCTTAATTAATTTGCTTTTAAAAACACCCTGAAAAAGGGCGCCACTTCTTTCGTATTTCTCATTGAAATACATGGTATAGGCCGTACCAAGCCGCTGCAGGTATTTACTGATGCCACTCGGTGTACATTCATAAAGAAGCAAATGAAAATGATTCGGCATCAAGCAGAAGGCACACACATTCACTAACCTCTTATTTATAACTGGTGTTTCTTTCTCTTCAACTAATGCTCTACTCGGGCTTTCAATATCAGCGTCATTGAGCACATACATGTACCGCAAAAAAATTCTTCGGTCAGAGTCATCCATGAACACCAAACGTTTGTCCGTGCCACGATTATAAATGTGATGAAAACTATCCAGCTCAATGGGCACTCTATTCATACTCAAATAATAGCATGCATCCCGTAAGGTTTCACCTTACGTAAGGTGAAACCTTACGGGATTTACGGGAACGAAGCTATAAGCTAACCTTCCTTTCCCTTCGGCCGCATCGTCGGGAAGTAGATCACTTCTTTGATATTTTTGGTATTGGTGAGGATCATGGCCAGGCGGTCGAGGCCGATGCCGACGCCGCCCGCCGGGGGCATACCGTACTCAAGCGCCTCCACGAAGTCCTCGTCACTTGGCTGCCCCTCCGTGTCCCCTGCCGCGATGATCTTGTCCTGCTCGGCAAAGCGGGCGGCCTGATCGATAGGATCATTTAATTCCGAAAACGCCTTCACGAGCTCCACGCCCCCCATCACGAGCTGGAAGGCATCCACCAGTTCAGGCCTATCTGTGAATCGCTTGGCGAGCGGTAAGTAGGTAGCGGGATAGTCCACGATAAATGTGGGCTGAATTAGTTTCGGGCGGGCAACTTTTTTGTAAATATTGTCGAGGATTTTATCAGTCGCATCCCCGGGCGCAAACTCCACATGAAGACGCTCAGCCTCTTGCATCCATTGCTCACGTGTAAGGGTCTCGGGTGCCGCAATGCCGGCAAACTGTGTAAAGAGCTGGTGGTAGGGAATGACTGCGAAAGTGGGCTCGAGATTAATCATCTGCTCATCATATTCAATAACTTCCCCGTGTAAAACTTTCTTACCAATGTGTCGGAAAAGCGCCTCGATAAAGGCACGCTGCTTGGGTGCATCGGAATAGGCAGCGTAGTACTCCACATTGGTAAACTCGGGATTGTGGGTGACATCGATCCCCTCGTTACGGAAATTACGCACAATCTCGTACACCTTGGGAAAGCCACCGATGAGCATCTTCTTCAGATACAGTTCTGGGGCGATACGGAGAAACAAAGGCACATCGAGCGCGTTGTGGTGGGTTGTAAAAGGTTGGGCACTGGCCCCGCCGTACACCGGCTGGAGGACGGGGGTGTCCACTTCGAGGTAGCCCGCGTCATCCAGGAATTCTCGCACGGCCGTAATCATCCGCGAGCGTAAAATGAAACGCTTCTTCACCTCGACGTCCATAAGGGAGTCGAGGTAGCGGCGGCGGAAACGCTCGTCGGGGTCTTGCAAACCGTGCCACTTATCGGGCAGCGGGCGCAGACTCTTGGCCAGCATCTTCCAGCGAGTGACCTGGAGTGTCTTCTCCCCCCGAGCAGTCAGCAGTAAGGTACCCGTACATTCAATAAAGTCGCCGACGTCCACCAGCTCCCCAAACTGTGTATGCGACTGCTCGCCGAGAAGATCAACCTTGAGGAGAATTTGCATCGTCCCGCGACGACCTTTCATATCTTCTGGAGCTTCTGCTACTGTTTCCCCCTCATCAAAGGAGCCGTCGTTCACATCCCCAAACATTGCACCCCCATGCCCGCGCTTGCCCATAAGCCTGCCGGCAATCGTCACCTCTTCGCCGGAGTCAACAAGATCAGAAAAATTTTTAATGGTTGCAGCAATCTCCGCTGTATCAGCAGTTGCAATAGGGTATGGATCCACACCAGCAGTACGCAGCTGCTCGAGCTTCTTCACCCGCTCCTGGCGTAAGTCTTCGAAGGACATAAAAATACTAAATATTGTTAAATTGTTCCATTGTTAGAACCTACACATTCCGTCTTCGCGAGGCCTGTACCCAGGCCGTGGCGATCCAGACCTGGATTGCTTCGGAGTACCTCGCAAAGACGCCTGTTTGCTTAAGTTCTATGTTATATTGTTGAGCCCAGTAATTCAACAATTTAGCAATGTAACAATTGCGTGTTATTCTATGTCGGTAATCTTGTAGTGATTCTCCCCCTTCGGTGTCTTCACCATAAAGGCATCTCCCTTTTTCTTGCCGAGCATGGCCACCCCCATAGGGGATTCGTTCGAGATTTTGTTCTCGAGGACGTTAGAATCACGAGAACCAACCACCGTGTACCACTTCTCTTCCTTTGCACCATCACGTTGTACGAGCACTCGCGAGCCGAGTTCGACTCGAACACTATGATGCTGTTTGATAATTGTCGCGTTCTTTAAAGTGCCTTCGATACTTGCAATGCGTTCCTCGAGATTGTTAAATGCTTCGCGCGCTTCGCTGAACTCTGCGTTCTCCGAAAGATCGCCCAACGATTTGGCGTACTCCAAACGATTGGCAATTTCAGACCGACCTTCGGTATTCAGATAGGTGAGCTCGTTCTGTAACTCCTTGTATTTCTCCTCACTGAGGTAGTCCTGGATCATAGTGATGCAGTATTGTAGCGTATTTCGGCATTAGTCGCAATACGCGAAAAACACAAAGCTCAAAACAAGCCCAATGCATTATTTGGAGTTTTGCCCGCCCGTTCCGAACGTCCACGTTCGGGCGGGTGTTTTTGGCTTTGTGTTTTTTATTCAAAATATTCCGGCACATGTTCCTGCATCCAGTCGAGGAAACGTCGCATGGTAGCCACCGCACCGATAGTGTTGGCACGCTTGCCCCGCTCCATAACGACCACAAAGGCGTACCGGGGATGCTCATACGGGAAGAAGCCCGTGACCCAGGAGTTTACATACGCCTTACTTACCCCCAGTTCGGCAGTTCCCGTCTTCGCGGCGATCTCCACATAGGGGACGTTGATGCCGATAGCAGTCCCGACCTCTGTCGCCATACGCATCCCCTCGTGGATAATAGTGAACTTCTCCCCGGCGATAGGGATGACTCTTTCGACCGACACCATCGTACTGGATGCATCGCGAAGGAGTTGCGGATGGAGCAACTGCCCCTTGTTTGCAATGGCCGCTATTGCTCGGACCATCTCGAGTGGTGTCACCTGGTACCCGTACTGCCCAATGGCGGTATGGTAGGTGTCTCCTATACGCCACGCTTCTCCGTCAAAATGCGCTGCCTTCCATTCTGGAGACGGAATCGTGCCTTTTGGTTCACCCTTAAGAGCAATGCCCGTCTTCTCGGCAAGGCCAAAGAGTCTGCTGTACTTTTCGATATTGGCAATCCCGAGACCTGGTTGTGATTTGTATCCGCCCCCGATTTGGTAAAAATATTCGTCCGAGGAAACCGCAATAGCGCGCCGCATATCGACCAAGCCGTGCTCCTTCCAATCTTTAAAAACAGACTCCTGGCCGGGATTATATGGGTTGGGCAAGCGCAATGCCCCGGTGCTTAAGATCTGTCTTTGCGGACTGATAACTCCCTCCTCAAGCGCCGCGAGGGCAAGGATAGGCTTCACTACCGAACCGGGCGTATACAGGCCATGCACCGCCCGGTTCAAAAAAGGTTGACGTTTATCGGTAAAGTAATCAGCAAGCTTCACTCTCGGAGTATCGCGAGGGGCAAGCTCATTCGGGTCATATTCTGGATAGCTCGTAAGCGCGAGCACCTCCCCAGTGCGCACGTCCATCATGACTCCCGCGCCCCCAGAAAAACCGCGGTCGAGAGCAATCGCTTTAATGCTTTCGTAGAACGCGACCTGTACGCCGCTATCAATAGAAAGCGTAAGGTCCGTACCTGGGCGGGATGGCACATTGATTGCTTCCGATTGAACCTTACCGAGGGCATCAATCTCGATCAGCTTCCTCCCCTTTTCGCCTTCAAGCTGTCTGTTGTAGGTGTATTCCACCCCCTCGATCCCGACAAGCTCTTTGGGTTCGTACTTCTCTTTCGCAAGCTCTGCTTCACGCGGATAGCCGACATACCCGAGGAGGTGGCCAAAGCCAGCAGCCGCGCTGTAGGTACGGCTGGTATCGTTCCATGCAAGTGCTTTTCCATTACGATCATATATCGTCCCTCGCGCGGCATAGTCAGGAATGTAGCGCAGTGAATTGGTCACACTCCGTTCCCGAAAGGCAGCCCCGCGCACAAATTGCAAGTACCCGACTCTCCCTAGCAGCATGAGGAGGATGAGCAAGGAAAATACACCGAGGGCAGAGGGTACGTATTTGGCAATGGGCTGCTCGAGTTGGCCTTCAAACTGGTCTTTGTTAAACGAAGGCATGTTTCGCGCATCAAGAAGAATCTCGTCGGGATATATTTCACCAGAATTTGCTCTCTTGGTAGACCGGAATCGTTCAAACATGAATACGGGTATACTTTTTTAGTAGGAGCAGTATACCATAGGCGAACACAGCACTGATGGTAAAAAGAGTAGGCATCCAGAAGAGATGTTCTTGTGGTACGCCATAGAGCACATCATAGAGAAATCCGAAAACGAGCATTTCTAAATAGTCTTCGAAGTAGAATGTGGCGGCAAGCGCACCTATGGCGGTGACCCACCAGGGTGCACACAAAAGCGCAAGCAGGAGGACTATGTCGACGATACTACGTGGCCTACTCATGGGCAGGTAGTTCAGGCACGAGAAAGGTGTTGGTAACGACGACCCATTTCATCTCCTGGAAATTCACAGAGCTCTTGATGAGGACGGATGCAAGCGCTTGGCTTGGCTTCGCATCAAGAGCCCCCACCACGCCGAGCACCCACGGCTCATCATGCGGCACCTCAACAGTGTCACCCACGGCAATAGGAGCGCCATGCGCAACGCGCACCACAAAGTTCCCTCCCCCCTGCCCTTCCGCAACGGTAGCAAGGTGGTCCTTCCCGATGAGCACCGACGTCTTTGTGCCAGAGGAGGAGTACAAGACCACGCGCGATTGGTGTGCAAATGTAGCATCGATGGCACCGAGCAGAATACCGCCAGACGAAAAGACAGTGTTCCCCACGACAATGCCGTCGGCCCTGCCGCGATCGATGATAAGGGTATCGTAGTACGAACGCACCGGCCGAGAGGTAATGACGGCCACATGAGGATCTTTACCAAAGAAGAATGGGAGCGCAGGAGCGGTGGTGGTATCCCTACGACTATCTGGCGTACGTCCCGCCTGGAGCATCAGTTCTTGGTTTTCCTGGCGTAGTGCCCGCGCAATAGCTTCACGCTCCTCGGCAATACGGACCCGATTGTTTAGTACTGCATTTTCCTGGAGGAGACGCTCTTGTGCTGCCAGGTACGCAAACGGACGAGTGATGAAGCCAGAGAGAAAAGTGCTTGCGCGCCACACAGGAGACACGAGGGGGGTCATGAGCGTAGCAAACCCGTGCCGCACCGGAGGAACTCCTCCGCAGACAAGAAGAAGGAGCACAATCACGAGTACGGTACGCGGAGAAATGCGCGACGTGCTATTGCGGGGGGAGTTCATCATCACTGTCAACAAGTAATTCCCGGTAAAAATCAATATCCTCGAGCACAATACCCGTACCGCGCACCACAGCTGTGAGCGGGTCTTCAGAGACGTAGACAGGGATTTTGAGTTCATACTCCAAGCGTTTCTGGAGGCCATGCAGCATCGACCCGCCGCCGGTAAGCACAATGCCACGATGCATAATGTCTGAAATGAGTTCCGGCGGTGTCGATTCCAATACCTCCTTTACCGCGTTCACGAGAGCAGAAATGGAAGAGGCGATCGCTTCACGAATATCAACATCAGTGATCACGACTTCGCGGGGCAATCCGGTCACCAAGTCACGCCCGCGAATAGAGGCTTCCATGGGCGTTTCCAACTCAGAAGCAGAGGCAATGGCTATTTTGACATTCTCAGCTGTTTTTTCCCCGAGCAATATCTTGAACTCATCGCGCACATAACTGATGATGTCTTCGTTTAACTTGTCCCCCGCGATATGTAGATTCTTTGCCCGCACGATACCGCCAAGAGAGATCACCGCAATATCCGTGGTGCCACCACCTATATCGATAATCATATTCCCCAAGGGCTCATGCACCGGCAAGCGAATACCCAAGGCGGCGGCCATGGGCTCTTCGATAATATGCACCTCGCGCGCGCCAGCATTCTTGGCTGCGTCACGCACGGCCCGACGCTCAACATTCGTAATGTTGGACGGCACCCCCACCACCACACGGGGCCGCATCAGTTTCTTCGGAAACATGTCTTGCGTCTTCTTGATGAAATACTGAATCATTTCTTCCGTGACTTCAAAGTCGGAGATAACCCCATTCACCAAAGGCCTCACGGTCGTAATGTGCTGCGGGGTGCGGCCGATCATCTGCTTGGCGTCGTTGCCAATAGCGACCACGCGCCCAGTTTTATGATTCAACGCCACCACCGAGGGCTCGTTGATGACGATGCCGTGCCCGGCCACGAGCACCAAGCTATTGGCCGTACCGAGGTCGATGCCAATATCACTCGAGAACACTTTGTAGAATTTTTCTTTGACGCCTTTGGCCATAGTGTAAGGAAATTTCCAATTTCTAAAGTCCAATATCCAAGGGACTTTGATTTACGAAACTCACCCTAAGGTCGTCTTTGCGAGCGCGAAGCGCGAAGCAATCCAGGAACATATGGTCTGGATTGCTTCGCCTTTTCAGGCTCGCAAAGACGAGACGGGTTTTTTCTATAAACAACTAACGGCTTAACAATTTTATCAACTCCCCCTCATCAAACATCTGTTCCTGATTCTGCTGTCGGTTGTGATACTCAAACTGCTTTTGCGCAATCAGCTTCTCACTCACCACCACGCGGTGCGGAATACCGAGTAAGTCAGCGTCGGCAAACTTCTCTCCCGCGCGCAGGTCGCGGTCGTCATGCAACACGGTGACTCCTTTCTTTTCCAGTTCATAGACAAGGCGCTCTGCCACTGTGCGCACCGCCTGGCTCCCCTCCCCTTTTCCTTCAAGAGCGATTACGTGCACATTGTACGGACTCACACTTTCTGGCCACACGATAGCGTTCTCGGTGCCAAACACTTCCACCACCGCGCCCATGACCCGGCCAAGACCAATGCCATAGCAACCCATGATGACCGGCCTGTTCGCCCCCGTTTCGTCTTTAAATTGCATCCCAAAGGCATCGGAGAATTTGCTCTTGAGCTCAAAAATGTTCCCCACTTCGATAGCGCGCTCGCTCTTCAACTTACACTCTCCACAGGTCGGGCAGCATGCCTGTACGGCGATAATCTCGTCGTTGATAGCCGTCCCACACGAACCACAAATGTAAACGATGTCTTCACCGGCTGGGGTCACCGTTTGAAATTCGTGCGAGAACTGCGAGAAACTCCCTCCAGAAGCGTAGGTCAAGTGCGTTTGCGCGCCAATGCCCACCCGCTCGAAGACGCACTTGTACACCTCCTTCATCTTTTCATAGAACTGTTTGAGATCCTCTTCGTCGCGGTGAAAAGAGTACATGTCTTTCATCAAGAATTCACGTCCGCGGAGAATCCCCGACTTTGCGCGCAGCTCCATGCGAAATTTGTTTTGGAATTGATACACAGAGATCGGGAGATCTTTGTAGGAATTCACAAATTGTTTTACGAGAGGCACCACGATCTCCTCGTGCGTCGGGCCGAGCGCATTCTCGCGATCACTCGCGTCCTTTACTTTATAGAGCACGTCGAGCGTATCCCACCGACCGGTCTTCAGCCAATTTTCTTTCGGCTGCAAGGTGGGCATAAGCACCTCCTGGCCACCAACGGCCTGCATCTCCTCGCGAATAATAGCCTCGATATTTTTGAGCACGCGCAGTCCGAGCGGCAGGTAGCTGTACACCCCCGCCTGAAGCTTGTCGATAAATCCGCCCCGCACCAGCAGCTGGGCATTCTTCGACACCTCATCCTTCGGCGCCTCCTTCCTTGGCTTGGTAAAAAGTTGGGATTGTAACATAGTAGCAACATACTACCACCCACTTCCCACTTTCTCAAAAGACAGTATAACAGCTATAGCTGTTATACTGTCTTTTGAGTGTAGACACTTCGGCTACTTCACCCGAGACGCTGGCCTCTTTTCACAATTTTATCACAAGAGAGCAAAGTGCTCTTTTAAATGGAGCTCGTTGTCCATACTCTCTACAAGCATAGTGCGCACAAATGGCTTCACTTCATAGTGCTCGAGAAGAAATTCCAGTTCATCCTGAAAGGCATAGGGATGAACGAAAACCGATTTCTGATATTCAAGACAACCGGCGCTGCGGAGTGCCTCACGCAAGGCATCCCGGGCAGGCTTCAATCGCTCGGGAATGTCAAAAAGCACAACGCGCCACTTGCCGTCCCAGCGCAAAGGCTTCTTTATAGTAATTGCATCGGGATCATACTGTAACGAACGTCGGGTGCCATCTTTTGTCACTGTAATAGTTATCGTTCCGTCTTCGTTCTCATGCGCGTGCACAAGCTTTGATTCGTAAAGGCCCCGAATAGCATCATGCAACTGGCGTCGATCCAGCTCTTTGAGTCCCGCCTTGATACCACGTACAACTTTAAAGTATTGATTAGGGTTACGGGATAATCCCAAGACTAAACCACCAGCAAGCAGGAGTAACAATTTCTGCTGATGAATCCCCAGTTTTTTTCTTGTGAATCGCTTCTGCTCCACGATGTCATAGTAACACCTCGCTCGCACAAAAGACAGTATAACAGCTATAGCTGCTATACTGTCTTTTGTTTCTGGGGTCATGCTGAAAATCTTTTGGTGTAAACAAAAAAGACGTCCGCGGGGACGCATTCTTTGTAGTGTGGCCGACCTCATCGGCCACGGGTGAGACATCAGAAGATTGCTCACCAGTATCAGAACTAAGGCTTAGTAGGAAGATCGAGGACTCGGATCTGGCCCGAGTATCCCGTCTGCTCGGCGAGAATCACAGATCCCACAGGTACCGTATAGTACGGGTGGAGCATATTGAACCTGCCATGTCCCCAGATCAGACCTGGCCCATCCTCCTCATACCACCTACCGAGTGAGACGACTTTGCTTCTCATTCCGATTGGTGAGTTGCCCTGCTGACTGAAACAGTACCGGAGGAAATGCAATGTTTCGTAAGCACCCGCAGCGGGTATGTTGCAATAGTTCAAGAGTGCTTTCAACTTGTCGACGCGAACAGGGCCTACGACTTCCATGGTGAGGAATGTGGTCGAGGACTCTATCCTGAAACCCTGTCCCACGATCGAGCGAATGTCAGCGGAGTCACTACCTGGAACGAGCTTGATCGGGTGCACATCCAGCACATGTGGAGCATTTCTGTTCTGATCCACGTGGATATAGTAGGTACCGAGCTTGAAATTGAGAACCTGGTGAGCCAGCAAGATGCTTCCCACCTGCTTCCGTATTTCTGCTCCAACTACATCGGCGGGATTGTTTCTCAGGAGCACCTTGAGGGTTTCTTTGTCACCCCCTGCACTCCTGACACTCTTATCCATGGCCCGCCCGATCTCGAGCACGAACCCAGCCTTACGGAACGTGTCGTCAATCTCATCTTCTTCTCCCGTTTCCACGGGAACCACTGGGACGTCCTGAAGCGCTTCGCCTCCAGACATCATCGTTCTCCTTTCCCCCACTGCTTGTAATAAGCCGCGGAGTTGGGGTTACTGACACTACAACGAATGCCCAGATCTTCCTTTCACCTTTAAAGAACGGCGTTTTGCCTGAGGTAGCATACGCTTTACATGGCTCTTTGCAAACAAAAAAGACGTCCATCTAAATATTAAAGAGGACTTCTTCTTTGTACTAGACAGAGATAAGGGGCTCTGTCATCCCCCGCAGACCGCCGCGGACGTCCATCGCTACGGCTCCAAATTGGGGCCGACGTAGCGGGCAGTGAGAAACCGCCCATTCTTACCCTTGAGCGTGGGCGAGTTGTCGCTCTCGATGACGAGCTTGTGCACCGCACGGAGATTAGGGTTCTTGTGTTCCTCCCAGTACCCGAATCTGATCACCGACATGAGGTGGTAGAGGGCCACCCTTTCGAGCGGGCTCATACGGAGATTGTCCGGGATCACGATCAGTTCGAGGCCCTTGAAGATACCGTCCCCAGTGAAGAGGTGAGCGATGATCGAATGCGAACAGACGCGCATCTTTCGACTCCTTTTGTACTTACCAGCTCACTTGACTGGCTAGGGTTACACTACATACTGGATAGAATAATGTCAACAGTTGAAATTGTAACAGCTCACAAGACTTAGTGATGGCTAAACCAAACAAGATTGAACCTTGAGTCAAGATTCAACCTTGTTTGGAAACGGCCTAGCTTAAACAACACTCACACAGTCTTGTGAGCAGATACTTTAAATTATCGTATCAGCTTCACCACGTCGTGGTAGGTGACTACTAACATCAGCAGGATGAGGGCGTAGAAGCCGATCATGTTCACGGTGTTTGCTACTTTAGGTTTAATGGGCGAACCTTTTATTTTTTCGATCAAAAGGAAGAAGAGGCGGCCGCCGTCGAGGGCGGGAAATGGGAGGAGGTTTAGGACGGCAAGATTTACAGAAATCACAGCAGTCAGACCGAGGAGGTACACGAAGCCAAAGCGAGCGGCGTCACCCACGATGCGCACGATACCGACCGGGCCGGACACTTCGGAGAAGCCGCCGGAGCCGACGAAGATACCGTGTACCAAAGTCCAAAGCCCAACCACCGTACCAACGACCACATCCCACGTCATCTGTGCGCCGCGAATAAGGGCAAGTACGGGATTCAAGCGTAGGGTGCCGATAAGATCCATAGTGATACCGATGACTGCCCGCTTGAGCGACTCGTTTTCTGCCGGCGTCACCCGGAGCGTAAGGGGTGAGTCATTACGCAGGATTTCTATGGTAAGTTCTTGGTTGGGACGCTCTGCGATGAACTTACGTACATTGTCTGGCGTAAGGTCAGTGACACTCTCTGTTATACGGGCGCTCAACGCCGTACTGGTAATGGCATAAATTTTGTCTCCGGGCAGAAGACCTGCCTTGTCTGCTGGAGCATTCTTTGACACGCTCGTAATCACGAGTGCCACCGAACTGGCCTGTTCCTCTGCCGCCAGTTGGTCCACAGGTACCGGCAGACCGGTCATAAAGCCGACAGAGAAGAGTAGCCAGGCGAGGAGGAGATTGAAAAACACACCCGCTGCCATCACGGCTGCTTTGATATATGCAGGCTTACTCGAAAAGTTACGCCCTCGTTCCGTCGGTGACATAGTTGCGAGCTCTTCTGCAGTCACGTCCTCGCCAAAGATTTTCACAAAGCCGCCAAAGGGAATCCAGTTGAGTGTGTACTCCGTCTCCCCTTTCTTCCAGCCTGTGATCTTCGGCGGGAACCCGATGCCAAACTCATCCACGCGAATGCCGCTTTTCTTGGCAACGATAAAATGCCCAAACTCGTGGGCGAGGATGAGAACAACGAGGATGATGATGAAGAGGAGGATGGACATGCGTAAATAGGCAGTCGGCAGTAGGCAGTAGTAGGAATTCGCGCATGTGTTTCCTACTGCCTACTTCCTACTGACTACTGCCTAACTTTCTATCTCTTTCTGTTTCTTCTCCACAAATGTGAGGAGCTGGTTTTGGCCTTCGTCGATAAGCTTCTGGAGGTCGTCCTTGGCGCGGAACTTCTCATCCTCGCTCATGTCGCCATCTTTCTCCTGGCTTTGGATATCGTTCCACGCCTCCTCGCGCACGCCGCGGATCTTGATCTTTGCTTCCTCCAGCTTCTCGTTCACGAGCTTGAGCAGCACCTTGCGGCGGTCAGCGGTGACATCGGGGAAAATCACGCGGATGCCGACCCCGTCAGATATTGCGGAGACTCCCAAATTTGCAGCTTGAATAGCAGACTCGATATCCTTCATCTGCCCCTTGTCCCATGGCGCCACGCGCAAGGTCTTGGCGTCCTCAATGTTGATGGCTGCTACATGTTGTAATTGCACACGGGCACCATACGACTCAATGGAAATACCATCCAAGAGTGCCGGCGTGGCTCGGCCGGTACGGATGGTCGTAAACTCCTTCTGAAGCCACTCATGTACCTTCTTAATACTGTCTTTTGTGGGTTGGAAGTTGTAGGCCATATGTTCAATATAGCATGACAAAACACAAAGCTCAAAACACAAAAACCAAACAAAGCACGGTATTCAAAACAGAAACGGACTGACTGTGTTTTGGAGTTTTGTGTTTTGTTTGGTTTTTGTGTGGTCTGTGTTTTGTGCTTTGCCTAGTTTGGTAAAACTAGGGCAACATGCTCTGCAATGAGCCGTACTGCGGCGCCGTTGTCGGCGAGGTAACTCTTCATTTTTGCGAGAGATTCATACATGGCCGCGGTCTTTGGACTCACGGGGTACTTTGCATGCAGAGCTACTTCGAGGGCACTGCAAAATGTCCCCAATTCCCGCTTGAGCTTACGCTTATCCTCCACGACTGCGTTTTTCTTCGGCAGAAACTTTTCCATGAGCTTCATGCGCTCGGGAGTGGAGCCAGCAAGAAACTTTTGCACAAGCGCATTGCTTTCAGTTGCACCCGCAATCTGCAGGATGTAACACCGCGAACGCACAGTGGGACGAATAGCGTCGAAGCTTGGCGTAATGATGAAGAAGTGATTACCTGCCGTCGGCTCTTCAAGTGTTTTAAGAAGCGCATCTTCTGCTGGCTCCGTGATCACGTGCGCAGCAATGAGGAAACAACGGCGTTCGCCAAAGGCGCGTCGTGACTGCGCCATACGAAACTCGCGACTCTCGTCAATGCCAAACGTCTCCGCCGTGTGCGACCAGTAGTCCGCGTGGCCTGCCAAGGGCGCACCGAGAATAGTTGAGATAAGCTGCTCTGCCTCAACCCGCACCACTTCCGGCGGCGCAATTATTAAGTACGCATGGTGCAACGCATTGTTGGTGTGATGTGTGAGAATTTCTTGGAACATAGATGTTTTGTCTTTGCCACCGCCTTTGGCGGGGTCCCGTCCGGAGGCGGGACGAGATCCGAAGCAATCCAGGTCTGGATTGCTTCGGACTACCTCGCAATGACGATGCAACCTGGATCCCCGCCTTCACGGGGATGACATACCCTTTTCTATCTCTTCGCAATAATCGAGCGCTTATACGTATCCAAATGCTCAAGCGCCACGCCGGTGCCCTTGGCCACGCAGAACAGCGCTTCGTCGGCGAGCACCGCCTTCACCCCCGTCTTCCGGTACACGAGCTCGGGGAAATTGCGGAGCTGCGAGGAGCCGCCGGTCATGATGATCCCTTGGTCGATGATGTCGGCCGCAAGCTCAGGCGGCGTCTGCTCGAGCACATCCTTTATCGCCTTGATCATGAGGCGCAGCTCGTTGTCGATCGCCTTCACAATTTCGTTGGTCGTGATGGTCGAGGTGCGCGGCAAGCCGGTCAAGAGATCACGCCCTTTCACCGTCGTCGAGAGTTCTTCCTCTAAAATAACGGCGGAGCCGATCTTGATTTTGAGCTCCTCCGCTCCCTTCTCCCCTATCGCCAAGTTAAAGGTCTTCTTCACATAGTCAGCAATGGCCTGATCGACCTTGTCTCCCGCACACTTCACGGACGTGGAAGCCACAATACCCCCGAGTGAGATCACCGCCACATCGGTGGTGCCGCCGCCTATGTCGACGATGATGTGCCCGCGTGCTTCATGGATAGGGATGCCCGCACCAATAGCGGCCAAGATCGGCTCCTTCACCACATACGCACCCTTTGCACCGGCCTTGATGGCGGCCTCGATCACCGCCCGACGCTCGGTGGAGGTCACTCCCGCCGGTACCGAGATCATCACCTCTGGCTTCCAGAGATTCCAGGTGCCGAGGGCTTTGCCGATGTAGTACTTGAGCATCGCTTCCGTAACGCGATAGTCCGCAATCACGCCATCCTTCATGGGGCGATAGGCGCGGATGCCGTCTGGAGTCTTGCCAATCATCTCTTTCGCCTCCGCTCCGACGGCCAAAATTTTGTTGTTGTACTCGGATACTGCCACCACGGATGGTTCGTTTAATACAATCCCTTTGCCCGGCACAAACACCAGCGTATTCGCCGTGCCGAGATCGATACCGATTTTTGTGGAAAAAAAACTCATGATTGTCAAAGCACAAAGCTCAAAACACAAAAACCAAACAAAATACGAATATCCAAAACAACAAACGAATTCTTTTGTACTTTAGTGTCTTGTGGTTTGTTTGGTTTTTGTGCCATTTCTGTTTTGTGTTTTACTCGCTCACCCTCTCAATCTTCACCCCCACTGCCCGCAGCCGCTCTTCGATCTTCTCATACCCTCTATCGATGTAATACGCATTGTGTATCACCGAGGTACCTTTGGCAACAATGGCGGCAATGAGGAAGGCGAGGCCAGCGCGGATGTCCGGGCTCTCCACTTCTTTTGCATGCAACTGGGTCGGCCCCTTCACCGTCACCCGGTGCGTATCCCACATTTTGATATCGGCCCCCATGCGGATAAGCGCCTCTGTATAGTTGAGTCGCCCTTCAAAAATGGTTTCGAAGACAAGCGCTTCTCCCACGGCTTGCGTGAGCAATACCACCATTGGCGCCTGAAGATCGGTAGGAAATCCCGGATACTCATGGGTCTTCACCGTCACACTGCGGAATGGTTGCGTTTGCTCAGGTACCCGGATCGTTGTGCCTTCCACAGCAATTTCCGCACCCGCATCGCGAAGGGTGGCAATGAGGGATTCAACGTGCCGCGGCTCGCACTGTGTGATCTCCATGTCTTTCCCCGCAAGAAGTGCTAGGAGCACAAAGCTTCCCGTCTCAATGCGATCAGGGAGCACGGTGTACGCGCGGCCAGCAGCGGTAAGTGGACCAGTGCCGGTAATCGTGATGGTCGGAGTACCCGCGCCCACAATATGAGCACCACAGAGATTCAAAAACGATGCCAAGTGCTCCGTCTCCGGCTCCATTGCAGCGTTCTTCAAGACCGTCACCCCCTCGGCTAGTACCGCCGCTATCATCAGTGTCTGCGTGCCGGTCACGCTGGGAACGCGCAAGAAAATTTCTTCCCCGTGCAACGCACCCTTGGTAGCTACGAGTGTGTAGGTCGACTCTGTTTCTTCGAGAGTAGCCCCCATTGCTGCAAAGCTGCTCAAGAACACATCAATGGGTCGGTTCCCGATCACACAGCCACCAGGATGCGGAAAGCGCACGCGACCCGCACGCGCGAGTAATCCACCGGTGAGTACAATGGAGGCACGCAAGCGCCGCGAGAGCTCGTACGACAGCTCTGGTTTCAGGTCTTGCACCGTAAGCGTATAGACGCCCTTTTCGCCAGCAGACACCTGGACGCCGGTGTGCTCCAGAAGCGCAATCATGTGATGCGTATCCTCAATATCAGGAACGTTCTCAAGCCGTACAGCGTCCGCAAAAAGGTACGAGAAAGCAAACGCTTGCAGCGCTGCATTCTTGGCACCATTGACGGCAAGCGTGCCCTCAAGGGTCTTCTTGCCCGCCAACCCCTCCACAATAAATTTCTCCCTTTTCATTGCAAAGACGAGTATACCATACGGCCATTTAGCACTAGAATCTAGCTGCGAGCGAAGGATAGTTCTTGCACGGAACGTACGGAACCGAGCGTGCTGGGTCGCGTACGCGTAGTCGCGACTTAGCGAGGTGAGAAAGAGTGCGTTCCTGCGCTGGCAGGAACGACACGGTTCCGTGCAAGAATCTACCTGAGCGAGGTATACTGTGTGTATGCACATCCTCACCGTCATTCCTATCGCACGCGGGGTTTTCCGAGAGGAACTGACGTATTTCACTACCGAAGAGGTGCCACTCGGCTCTCTCGTGCGGGTGCCGTTACGAGAGAGAACTATCCACGCACTCGTGATCAAGAAAGAAGATGCACGGGAACAAAAAGCAACCCTCAAATCCCAAGCGTTCACGGTGAAGAAAATAGCAGGACTCGCAGCAGAGCAGTTTTTAGCACCCTCCTTTATTCTCGCCTGTGAACGCACCGCGGAATATTTTGCCCAGCCCATGGGGCAAGTTCTCGCCTGCCAAATCCCGCGTAGCATCCTCGCAACCCCCCCAAAAACAGAACTGACTCCTGAGACCGTACCCGAAATACCGGGAACAGTCAGCCTTCTTCAGGAAGCCGCGCCGGACCGCTTCGGCTACCTCAAGCGCCATATCCGCGAGCGCTTTGCGCAGAAGCAGTCCGTCTTCTTCATTGCTCCTACTATTGCAGATATTGAGGAAGCAAGTAGCCTACTTGAGAAAGGCATCGAGCAGTACACGTTTGTCTTGCACGGCTCACTCTCCGACAAAGAGGTGGTGCGACGTTGGCAGAAAGCACTTGCTTCACTTCATCCCGTACTCGTCGTCGCTACCCCCTACTTCCTCTCCCTGCCGCTTGCGCGATTGGGGGTGATCATTCTTGATCAAGAGCACTCCCTCGCCTACAAAACAATTGCTCGGCCGCACTTTGATCACAGGACATTCGCCAAGTTGTACACAGAGTGTGCACACATTGACCTCTTGTACGCAGACCGGCTCCTCAGTTTGGAAACACTCGAGAAATTCACAACAAAAACCTACAGTGTACTGACCCCGCTCAAATTTCGCCCCCACACAGAAGCCACCTGCAAAGTAGTAGATATGCGCCCGGTGAAAAATCCACAAAGGGCACCAGAAGGGTTCCGCGTCCTCAGTCGCGAGGTGGAAAAGGCGATCAAGGAAACCGTGAGTTCGGGGACACAACTGTTTCTCTTTGCTCAGCGCAAAGGCCTGGCGCCGACTACCATCTGCCAAGACTGCGAAACTATTGTGAGCTGTACGCACTGCGGGACACCACTCGTACTCTACACGAGCCGGCGTGGTAGCGAAACAAAGCAGAGATTTCGCTGTCCCATGTGCCACATAGAAAAGCCTGTCGACGACCGCTGTGTGCACTGTGCCTCATGGCGCTTTGCCATGCTTGGTATCGGTATCGAGAAGGTGCGCGCCACACTCGCGGCTGACTACCCCGACCTCAACGTCTTTGTCCTCGACGCAGAGCATGTGAAGTCCCACGAAGCGGCGCGCAAGCTGGTGCGCGACTTCCAGGTCACTCCCGGGAGTGTACTACTCGGTACCGAGATGTCGCTCTACTATCTGCGTACTCCCCTGGCACGCACCGCAGTCGTTTCTCTCGACGCCCTCTTCGCGATCCCCAACTTCCGCATGCGGGAGAAGATCATGCACCTCCTGCTCCAATTGCGCGAGCTCTCCACCCGTGACTTTGTGATTCAAACCCGCAAGCCAGATGACCCTCTTTTCGATCTCCTTGTACGCGGAGACTGCATGACCTGGTATCAGGACGAACTCGCGGAGCGCAAGCAGTTCAACTACCCGCCCTATAGCGTACTCATACGAGTATCCGGGGACCGTGCAGACGCAACCGGTGAAACAGAAATGCGAGCTCTGCATACAGAGCTCACGGAGTACCACCCGCAGCTGTACGCACCCAGAAACAGGACGGGTAGTAAAGAGCGCCTCCACCTCCTTCTCCGCATTGCTCCCAACCTTTGGCCGAATCGTGCTCTTGTGGACCGCTTGAAACTCCTCCCGCCACAGTACACGGTGCAGGTGGATCCGGAGTCACTGCTGTGAGTTTTGAGTGTCATCCCGTTGAAAAGCGGGATCCAGGCCAGTGTAGGACCTACACAAAAAACACTTTTCGTCTTTGCGAACGCGAAGCGTGAAGCAATCCAGGCTTATTTTTAGCCCCGCAAATTCTGGATTGCTTCGGTGTACCTCGCAAAGACGCCCTTTTGCGTAGGTCCTACAGTGATTAACCTGGATCCCGGCCTGCGCGGGGATGACACCCAGAGAAAGTTAAGCTTTGTGTTTTAGATTTCCCTCTGCTACAGTTTTCACATGGATCTGACTATTGTGCAAAAAGAAACCCCTGTACTCCGCGCAAAAGCTGCTGTAGTAGCGGCAAGCGAATTCGGCACGAGCGCATTACAAAAACTACTCACACACATGAGCACCGCTCTTGCCGCGTGTGACGACGGTGTGGCGCTCGCGGCACCGCAGATTGGTATTGCGAAGTCAATTTTTATCGTATCGGGAAAAGTGTTCCGCGAAAACAAGGATGATCCTGTGCCAGCCGATCTCGTATTCATAAACTCGAAGATGAAAAAGCTCTCATCCACAAAGCTCGTCATGGACGAAGGGTGCCTGAGCGTGCGCGGCGTGTACGGCAAAATCGAGCGAAGCGAGAAGGCAAGCGTGACTGCGTACGACGCAGCGGGAAATAAGTTTACCCGCGGCGCCTCCGGCCTCCTTGCGCAAATCTTCCAGCACGAGATGGATCACCTCGATGGTGTGTTATTCATCGACAAGGCAGTGAGTGTGGAGGAAGTGAGGCGAGGGGAGGGTGCAGTAGATAGTAGTCGGTAGGCGGTAGTTAGCATACATACAAAATCTAACGCATGTCCCCATCTACCATCTACCATCTACCATCTACGAATATACCTTTCGTCTTCTTCGGCACCTCCCCCGTCGCGGTCGGCGTCTTATATGCGCTCGAAGCAGAAGGCTACTTACCTGCGCTCATCGTCACCACCCCAGACGCCCCCGCTGGCCGCAAGCTCACCCTCACTTCCCCACCCGCCAAACTCTGGGCCCGCGAACACAACATCCCCCTCCTCCAACCTGCGAAACTGAACCCTGCCTTTGTTCAAGAACTAACTACTTCCTACTTCCTACTGCCTACTGCCCCAGAATTATTCCTCGTCGCCTCCTACGGCCTCCTCATCCCCCGCCGCGTACTTGATCTTCCAAAACACGGTACATTAAACGTCCACCCGTCTCTGCTTCCCAAGTATCGTGGGCCGTCCCCTATTCAATCGGCAATTTTGAACGGCGACACGGAAACTGGCGTTACCATCATGCTCATGAACGAGAAGATGGACGAAGGGCCGATGCTCATTGAAGAGCGTGTATCGCTCACTGGCAACGAAGTGAATGAGGAGCTTGAGATACAACTCGCAACTATTGGAGGCAAGGTACTCGCCCACATCATCCCCGATTGGATCGCCGGAAAAATCAACCCGCGTGAGCAGGACCACACCCAGGCCACATACACGCGAAAGTTTGAGAAGTCGGATGGTTACATTGAACCATCTCTCCTTGAATGTCATTCCCGCGAAGGCGGGAATCTAGGCCCGAGCTCAAACCTGGATCCCCGATGTCTCGGGGATGACACAATCCAAGAAGCTGAGCGCAAAGTGCGCGCACTCGGCAACACTCCCGGCACCTACACGATTTTACAAACAAAAGGCGGCAAGGAAATGAGGGTCAAGATTCTCTCAGCAAAAATAGAAGACGAAAAGCTTGTCCCTCTCCGCGTTATCCCCGAAGGCAAGAAGGAGATGAGTTGGGAGGAGTTCAAGCGTGGATCCCTATAAGAACTGTCACTCTACCAATTTAGACGATCGTTCGGATTAGTAGAGTGAGCAGTTTATTGACTTTGAACTAAAAACACCTCGTCCGCTTGGACAAGATGCGTTGTGTACTGGTGGGAACTTTTCTAAAGGGTGTTCCTCTTTTTCTTCCCTGCCCCTCCTCGTCCGTTGCGAGGAGGGGCAATTCGACTGCGAGCCGTCGATCCTAGTGGTCGTAGGTGACAACGCCAACGATGTGCAGCCCGCCTGGAGACCGCATCATCTTTCGGATGTAGCGCAGCCTGGTTGCGCGGATGCTCTCCGGTGTTGGCATCTTCTTCGCTCGAACTTGCTTCACGGGCGACGCAGCCTTTTTCGCAACACCCTTCACTGCTTCGGTGAGGTGTCTGCGCCCATTCTCGACTGCCTTGCGCACCGGCTTCCGAGTCGGCTCCTGGACGGGCGCGGCCTGGTCGTCAGCCTGCGCGACCTTTCGCTCTGCCCTCGCTGCAGTCTGTGCGCCGCTGCGCTGGATGTCGCGCTCGTCGCTCGCTTGCGGGGCCACAGCGTCTGGCTTCGTAGCCAAGGCAGCTGCCACCGACGTGACCGTGCGCTCGCGCAAGATCTTCCGCGCCATCTCGGCGATGGCCGACTTGGACCTGCTGCGGCCGATCAGTTCGAGGATTGCGGTCGGAGTCGATCGCATATCGGTCTCGTCGACAGCACGGTTCTTGACCGAAGCGCTGCCCTGCTGCGAACCGCCGCTGTGCCTGGTGCCCGTGTCCGAATGCCGACGACCACGGCGATCCAGCGGATTGTCGAAGGCTACTCGCCTATCCGTCGGCGCAGGCATGTCATCATCGGAGACCACGACGCTATGGAGCGTCAGACCCCTACCTACACTCTCCCAAGGCTGTGGCAAAAGAATCACCATCCTTGCAGCAATCGCTGCGGTCATGGAAAACTACAAAAAACAGTAAATAGACCTTATTCTTGCCCCTGCTGATAACCTCCCCTATTATACCACATGTACTAGAAAAGGCAATGGTGCGTGATCAGTGCTTCAGAGTGACGCGGGTGAGGACGACGGGGGTGAGGGGAATGTCACGCTCGTTCGTAGGAACGCGCTCGATGGCGTGGACGACGTCAATACCGCGAAGGACGCGACCAAAGGGGGTGTAGTGGCCGTCGAGATCGGGGCGCTCTTTAGCGGTCAATATGAAGAACTGACTACCGTTTGTGTTTGGTCCGCGATTTGCCATGGCGAGTACACCCTCGGTGATTTTGACCGCATTGATTTCATCCGCAAAGGTATAGCCAGGACCTCCGGTACCGTAGAGCGACGCATCATCTCCCTTCGAGAGCGGGTCCCCGCCCTGAATCATAAAGCCATTGATGACCCGATGGAACTTGGTGCCATCGTAAAAGCCATCGCGCGCGAGCTGGATAAAGTTGGTGACGGTATTGGGCGCCTTGTCGGAGAAAAGCTCGATCGTAATGTCACCCTTACTCGTCGAAAGAACGGCGTCCGCCAGGAGACGGTTCACTGTGGCCCCGCGGGCATTGACAATATTGTTCGCAATCATGTCGTTTAATGCAATAATGCGACTCGTCTGTGCTTCTTGCTCACGAATAACGGTATTGCTAAAGGTCCTCACTACCGCGCCCGTGACAACACAGATGATGATAAGGATGATCCAGTTCACAAGCTGGCGTTCGGAGAGCATACAAAAGTTGAGGCAGTCTTTGCGAGGTAACCCGAAGCAATCCAGGTCTGGATTGCTTCGCTGCGCTCGCAAAGACGAAAAGTTTATAGGCCTACTTATTCTTCCTTGGTTTCACGAATAGTGCGCACGTGGTGCAAGAGCTCTTTGATCTGGCGGCTGCCCTTGCGTTCTAAACTCACTTTCCTGCCCTTGTGTGCAGTAAGCTCCTGCACAAGCTCGTCCTTCATCTTGTCGATGGCGGCATAGAGATCACTCTCTGTGGCACTTGCGGAGAATTCCTTGCCCCACGTCCGCAGATGAATCTCTGCCTTGAAGTGATCCCCTGCCTTGTGGTGCCGGGTGGTTTTGCCCACCTCCACCTTGGCAATAGCAGCATCGTCTGTAGCACCGAGAAATTTCTTCACCGTCGCCAAACGCTTCTCGAGATAGCTCGCAATAGCGGGAGTGAGCTCCATGTTCTGCGCCTGTACATTGATCTTCATAGTGTCTAGTGAAAGTTAACTGCTAATACTCTCATGTCCCCAAGTATATACCCTACTTAACCGATGGCAACACTGAGTATTTTCGATGGGGAGGTGTGGCCACTGACGATCGGCACCACGAACTTCCGGCATAAGAAAAACCTCCGGCTGCTCACCGGAGGTCTGATGGAGCGATAGAGATGCTTACTGTCGAACGAGAGAGCGGAACGTGCCACCCGACTGCACGAAGTGGTAGATGGCGTTGAAGAAGGTTTCGCGAAGAGCGATACCCCAGCGAATGCCTGAGCGGAAGGGCAGGAGACCGTTTTCGATCTTCGCTGCATCTTCCATATCCACGCCATCACATGCGAGCCAGCTTGCGACAAGTGACGGCATAGCAAGCTTGTGTCGCTCGTCGTCCTCGATGTTGGCGTTGAAGTACTCTGCGCCTTCTCGGTCGATGAACTCCTGCTGCTTCATTCCTGTTGCAGCTTCCACTGTAGCCACCATTGCATCGCGAATCATGACGAACTCGTGGGCCGTGGACTCCTCGATGACACAGAGGAGTCCCATGGCTCGTCGCATATCTCCATGGCGACACTCGTTGTAGTGTGTACTCACGTACTGCAACGTGCCATCGAGCGGCTTCACCTGCTGCAGCTCGGCCTCCGTCAGTCCCAGGAGTTGGTTTAGACGCACTACGAGCCAGAAGTGTGAGCGCTTGGTGTGTCCGAGGCTTCCGAGCTCGTCCCAAGCGTTCTCGACCAGTCCGTGTCTGATGGTGTCCATGGCGAGGTTCATCTCTGGCGAAATGCGTGAGGCGAGCGACAGGACATAGTTGGGGAACATGGCCGAGCCGTGCAGCATGTTCGCCGCCCAGACAGTAGCAAGTTCGAAACGCGCGCACACGTCTCCTTTCTCGTCATTCAGTATCCGAAAGAATGATGACGACCACACTCCGTGCTCGTGGCATTCCTTCTGCATCATCTTCCGCCACACCTCTGCGAAAGCTGCTGGCAACTCTTTTTTCTTCATGAAAGCTTCTCCTCTCACTCGAAAGATCGTAGTGATCCGTGGTCACGATAGGGGGAGCAGAGGTGCTAGTCAATAACTGTTATTGACTAGCATGACGGATTACGTTAGTATCAGAAAATATCCAAATAAACAGGCGCTTACCCCTCTCCTCTCAATCAAATGACGCCTGACAACTTACTGCAACTTGGGTTCAGCGAAACAGAGGCACTGGTATACACCTCCCTGCTTACCATTGGCCCCTGCTTTGTGGCCCCACTCATCCAGGCAACACGAAAACACCGCCAAATAGTCTACAGCGCCCTTGAAACTCTTGAGAAGAAGAGACTTGTCTCTTCTTCTGTTAAGCAAGGTAAAAGGTTCTATATCGTGAACGAGCCAGAGCGATTACTCACGGACGCGCAGCACAATGTCCTCATTGCTAAGACGGTTGTAAAGAGTGTGCAGAGTAAGCTCAAAAATGGCCGCGAGCAGGTGGAAGTCTTCACGGGACCAGATGCGTACAAAGATGCGCTTGCCGACTTTCGTAGTAAAGGCGAGCAAACGAAGGAATATGTGGTCATTGGCGGACAACCCAAACAATGGCACGAATACATACGTGATTACTTCCCTGAACACGTCGAACACCTGCGACGACTCAAGCATCAAGGCATTGATATCTGTATACTTTTCTTTCAGAGCGAGAGAGCTGCTGCACAGAAGTATATTGCCCCGCATGCAAATGATCCTTACACGATCAAAATCAGCAATACTACCCCGCGCTTACCACATACAAGCTGGCTTTCTGGAGATCACATATACATGCTTACGCCGAGTACTGATCCTCTGGTGATACATGTACGGAGTAAAGCGTTGGCGGAGGAGTATAGAAAATACTTTTCCGAGCTTTGGAGAGGTGCGAGGAGATTGTAGCAACAAAAAAGTACCACTTTCGTGGCGCGCTTTTGTAATGAGAGGATATTGTGTGGGCTTCCTTTCGTCCGACGGTGGGTCGGACCATGCTCGCATGAAGTGCATAGGGCGAAACAGGGTCAGGAGCAGTATTTATTTTGGAGGTTATATTATAGAAACTGCTCCTGGCCCTGTTTTGCCATTTTTTGCCTATACCTAACCATGTTTTGCCATGTAATTAGCACCGATACTTGTACCGGACCGTATGAGCTGATTCAGTAGGGGCTTGGTAATAGCATTCTGAGGAAATGGGTGGTTTGCGTAGGTTCTATGATAATTAGATACTTTTTCAGAATTCCACAAAAAAGGTAGAGCCCTTACCTTCGCCCGGAGACTCGACCCAAATGCGGCCATTGTGCGCCTTCATAATTTCCTGGGCGATAAAGAGGCCGATTCCGGTACCAGTCACGTTCACCTTCCCTGCGCCTGAGGCGCGGCTAAATTTCTGAAAGAGCTTCCCAATGTTGTCCTGCGAAATACCGATGCCCGTATCTTTGATGGCCAAAAGTGGCCGACCCTCGTGTGTTGCAGACAACGTCACCGCAATTGAGCCTGCTGGCGTGTACTTGATTGAATTGTCGATCACATTATTAATCACTTGACGAACCTTGCCACTATCTGCTGTTATCATAACGGACTCCTCCGCTGCATCGAAGGTAATAGTGAGGCCACGCTCTTTGGCATTGATGGCCAGATTCTCCACAAGCTCACGTGCCATCTCGGTCAAATCAAAGTCGCTCATGGTGTATTGCATTCTCCCCTGCTCGATACGCGAGATGTTTAAGAGATCCTCGATGATGGCGACAAGATTGTTGGCCGACTTCATGACGCGCGACAAGGCCTCGATACCACCCGCCGTAATAGTGCCTTGGTGAATATTGCCATAGGAGGGCGTGTCTTCGAGGAGCATGGAGACGTAGCCCTTAATAGCAGTTAAGGGCGAGCGCAGTTGATGCGAAGCAATCGACACGAACTCTGACTTCTGCTGGTCGAGTTCCTTCAAGCGCAAGTTGGCTATTTCCAAGTCTTTGGCAAGCACTTCCACCTTCTCTCGTGTCTCTACTTCATCGATAACACTGCGAATAAGCAAAATACCTACGACAATAGTAATGACAAGAAGTGCCGAATCAATCAGTTGCTCTTCGGTAGTTGTCGCGAGAAGCGTACGAATGAGAATAAAGAGCCAGAGACCAAAAGTGAGGAGTTGTGTGGCTATTATCTTTACATTGAATAGGTGATGCTTCGTAATTGCATAGCCAATGGAAAAAGTCATGATCAACGTCAGCGCCGTACCAATCCAGATGTATGTAAAATTTCCAAAACCAGGGAGAATGAGGTTTGGCAAGAGCGCCACAACATATGCGAGCGTTGTTCCCATGGCAACAAGACCTGTCTGCCGACGTTCCATAGCATCTTGTGCTCTTAAAAAAGAACCAAGCAGTGACCAAAATGCCCAAGCAATATAGGACAACGCCACACTAGCATAAATAGCGTAGGCCGGTTGTGCCAAGATTACCTGATGGCGAGAACCTAGCTCAAGGATAAGCACGTTGGGATCAATCGTCGCGAGCACACCAAACAGAAGCAATGGTGAGGAGGCAAATACAATATCCTGCCAATTCCACTGCTTCCGCGGAAATACTTTAGTGAAAATTAAGAAAAGTAGTATATGCCCCGGAGCAGCAACGTAATTGAAATTTGCAGCCACGAGAGCCATCGGTGAACCTTCCCAAAAATAAAAGAAGCCGATGGAAGCACACCACAGGGCCACAAAGAAAACAAATACACCATAAACGCGACCAGGTAAATCGCGTTTCCCAAAAAGAATAAAAACCGCCAGCACTGCGTTCACAAATGCAACGGTGAGAGGTATTGAAATTGCGTATTCAAACATACAACCCCTCAAGTATAACGTAATTTCCAGTTGTTCGCTGAACGTTCTCCACAACTACCAAACAAAAGCGTTTGGGAGAACTTCTAAGCGGCCTGTTCTCCTACCGCACCGACGTATACCCGCCAAGAACGCCATGCTTGGAAAGTACCACCTGCCAAAGCTGACCTGTACGCGAACGAAAGCTTCCCGCAGCAGCGAGGAGAAAAAAACGCCACATGCGATAAAAGCGCTCGGAGTAGTTATCTTTTATTTCAGGCCAATGTTGCTCGATATTCTTCCACCAGTGCATACATGTCGTGTCATAGTACGTACCAAAATTATGCCAATCTTCCATGACAAAAAGTCCCTCGATAGCTGTGGCCAGCTGGCCTACCGAGGGCGAAAGGCTATTTGGAAAAATATATTTTTCCAAAAAAGGATCCTCATACGGCTCTGCCTTACTCATACCAATCGTATGTAAGAGAAGGAAGCCGTCGTCATGCAAAATGCTGTTCACTTTCTCCATAAAAATACGGTGGCTCTTTGGTCCTACGTGTTCAAACATTCCCAATGATACAACGTGGTCATAATGGGCACTCACCTCACGATAGTCCTTGAGCTCAAAGGTCACCGGTAAATTGCCGACCCTCTTATTTCCCAGAGCAACTTGCTCTTTCGATACCGTTATACCCGTACATCGGGCGCCATACTTCTCCGCGGCATAGAACATGAAGCTGCCCCAACCGCAACCAATGTCGAGAACATGATCACCTGGCTTGAGACCTATCTTTTGGCACACAAGGTCAAGCTTGGCTTCCTGTGCTTCGTCAAGCGTCACTACCTCTTTAAAGTACCCGCACGTGTACGTCATACGCTTATCAAGCATGCGCTCAAAGAAATCATTTCCCGTGTCATAATGCTTCTGCCCGATTTCAAACGCTTTTTTCTTGCGGCCGGGATTCTGCAATTTAGCCATGAGAGCAGGGAACAGAAGTTTACTTGGATCCAGATGCTCGCCAAGTCGAGCACGGAAAATCTTTGCCATCATGACATCGAGCTGCTCACACTCCCACCATGAGTCCATATAGGATTCACCCAAGCCAAGAGACGGGTTTGCCAGAACCCTCGCATAAAAATCTTCGTTCTTTATCTGAATATCCCAGGGCCTCGAACCATTAATTTCGACGTCGGCAATCGAGAGCGCCTCGCTAATTGTTTTCTTATAATTCATAGTAGTCCCTGTATTTTGTCACAATTCCCCTATTTCTTACAGGGAAAAGTCTATTTTGTTGCTCTATGGAGGATGCCGTGCCCAGCGTACACGCGTTTCCCCATGGAAACATCGCGAAATCCGGCGTCAATGAGGAGCTGCCGTTGCTCCGCCTCGGTGGGGAGTGGGGCCTGAGCGCCACGGTGCTCGCGCTTGATGAGCCAATTGTAGTAAAACATCCTTGCTGTGGGGCCGAGGAGCTGTAGTATGCGTCCGAGCATCGGAAAAAAACCGCTGCGCTCGTGATCCTGTCGCAGGTGGGCGGCATAGATAGCAATGGGCTGGAACCCCTCGGTGATATTTGCGAGAACAACGGTGCCGCCAGGTTTCAGGATACGATGTAATTCACGTACGACCGAAAGTTGTTTCTCGAGCGGTAAGGTGTAGAGCACATTGTTGGAGCATACTTTATCAAACGATGCATCGGGAAAGGGCAAAGGTGCGAGGATATCCCCCACGAGCACCTCTCCTGGCACTTTGGCGCGGTGGATATTCGTGCCTACTTCGGAACGATCAAAGCCGGTCACCCGAGCGCCCGCCTGGTGCAACTTAAGCGCCAAGTTTCCTGTGCCTGACCCTGCGTCAAAAATAGTATCTCCCTGGCGTACATCAAGCGCAGCCACAATGCTCGCGAGCAGCTCATCATACGGAATAAGCTGATTAAGCACGTCGTACACCTGAAAATATCTTTCCCAAAATTGCATGGAGAGCATGGTGTTACTTGAAAGGAATGGTTAATTTAAACTTGCCGGTCTTCGGATCGTTCAGGATTTCTTGAACAACTTCCACAGAAAAAGTAACTTCATCCAGTAATTGCTTTTCTGCCATAATCTCATGCATGCGTGTCCTAATGGCATCCTGCACCTGCGCCTGATCCCCTTCCACAACAGCTCGCATCGTGAGCTCACTTAGGCTCGTTTGCACGAGCTGGAAACGCTTGAGGCCAGGTGCGAAAAACTCAGCGATAACGATAGGATGAATCTGCTCGCGGCTCCCGTCTACCCGCACAAACTCGAGAGCATCTTCTTTCCGACCGGCAATAGCTTTGAGCCGCGGAAATGGGGAGGCACACCCACACGGGCTTAAGTCGATGGCAATCTGGTCATTCATCTTGTACCGGACGAGAGGCTGCGTATAGTTGTAGAGCGGCGTAACGACGAGAGTTCCCATCTCCCCTTCCGGCACTACCTGACCTTCATTATTCACAACTTCAAAGTAATACCAATCGGTAAAGAGATGTGTCCCCCCATGGGCATCACACTCGGCACCCATGACCATTGCTTCTGAAGCAGCATACAAGTTCGTGGGCTGTACACCAAACGCTTCGGTAATCTTCGCGCGCATCGCAGGAGTAAGCAAATCACCTGAACAAATGATGCGTCTTGGGTGAATGTTGAGCTGCCCAGTCAACTGCTCTTCGGCAAGCAAGTAGGTAGCCGATGCATAACCGCTGACGCTATCGGGTTGAAACGCGTTGAGTCGAGCGACACTGTCTCGCAGTGGGCTAGAAATAGAGAGTGAGAGTAACGAGAAAATACTCTGTGGTGCTGCGTTCGATAAACTAACACCGGCGTAATGGCCGTCCGTTGCACCAATAAACGCCAAACGTGTTTTCCGCCCCAGGTGCAGCGATGGTTTTGCAACTCGCGCAATAGTAAGAGCTTTGACGAGCGCCCACTCTTCTCTCCCGTACACAAAAATCCCTATCCTACCGGTCGTACCAGACGTATGAATCACCTGATACTGATCAAGGTATTTGTTGTGACGATACACAGAATCCCCAATAAATGCTTCCAGATTGGTACGCTTCAGCTCTGGAGAGGCAACAATTCCATCAAAGTTCTCCATGAGAAGCTCCTTTGTTACAAAAGGAAGCTGGTCAAATCTTTCCACTATATTTTCTGCACTAATCTCATGGCCACCGTAATGAACTCTATAAAAAGTTGACGTAGCAAAAACGTACCGAAGCAACCTGCTTAGACGTTCTTGTTGTAAGCGCTGAATGGTGCCCGCTAAACAACGCTCATCCCATTTTACGCGCCAAAGTTTTTTTATCATGGGAGCTTCGCTCTGAACGGTATTGGGAAACCAACGGTTTCTCAAACTCTTCCTTGGCGGTTACCCACGCGATGGAGCCGCGGGAAATTGTAGGAGTAACACCATGTTGCAAGACTACTTCCGTGCGAGTGCGATCGTATGGAGCTGCACTGGTTCAAGACACAATTCGATACTATCTGCAGCAAATCCTGCCTCCTGAAGTAGCCGCCCAAGCTCTGCTGGGGTACGGTAATACATGGGCGGCCAGCCAATTTTACGATAGAACGGTTGTTCCACATTTGGTCGGACATTCGCTGCCACAAGCAAAGCTCCCGGCTTCATAACTGCATGGGCAGCGGCAAGCACGGCTCTCGCTGTGCTCTCGTCCAAATAGTCGAGCAAGCCAATAACTTCCACCACATCGACACTCGCATCAGAAATACTATTCTGAACAGAGAGGGCATTGTCCGTTACCCAGGTGAACATACTGTCGTGACCCTTCTCCTTGGCAATACCACGACCGCGCTCATGCGCTGTCGAGTCCATGTCAATGTTGGTAATGGAAACATTCGATCGCACTCCTTCGACCAACCGGCGATCCAGCACATTCATAAACGACCGGCAGATCCCACCACCAAGCGATACAGCCCTGGTCTCTTGGTGCGCTTGCTCTCGATGTACCAACTCATCATAGAGCGCATCTTCAACGACCCGCAACCTGTTGCGCGTACCCTTGGTGGCGCTCAAAAGCTGATGCGAGATGTACTCCTTGACTCTTTCTCGTACGCTCTTCTTTGCTTGCACCCCCTTGTACATAGACTCCATGGCATGCGTAGAGCCCTTTCGAGAAATAGCTGCTTCCCCCGCTTCCGAGAGCCCAGCAACCGCCCGCCGCAATGTCTTTTCAGGAATGCAATAGTTTATAATAGGTACTAAGAAAACTCTCCATAAGCGCTGCGGGAGGGTGTGTCGCTCAAGGTGTTGATTCTTGTTTGTTGTTGGTTTCATGGATGTCACTATTTATATTTCAGATTCATACTATAGCAAAACATCTACATTTTGCCACAACGGCGCTGTTTTTTGAACAAAATTCCCGTTATTTACGTTGCGTCTGCTGTAGTCGAAAAGCCTTTCTGAACTATCTGACGGACGCGTTCTATCTTCTCCTTAGGGATAATCTCCTTGCGATTCTGGAATTGGCCAAGGGTAAATCCCAGCTGGTCACTCAAGGTCGCAATCTTGTCGACCGACTCCATGGTGGCACGATTGATGACAAAATTGTCTTTCCAACCAATTGAGGCGAGTACCAGCACTTCGCCCAAGCAGCAGAAGGTCTCCGCACGTGACTTGAGTCCAAAATTAAAATTACTATCAACACCGGGTGTCGATATAACTCCTGCTTCGAGGGCCAGCACATCGTCACGATCCAGGACTTCAGCGGCCACATCCGATGGCTGGGCATCGTCAAAAATCACGGCCCCTGGCTTCAGTCGCGCATTGGTGATGACCACCTCTGGCGCATTGGTCGCGGCAATAATGAAATCCGCAGTTTGCATAAGGGAGGGATCGCCAGTGAGCTTTATTGTGGCGTCTGGCTGAAAAGCGTGCATGACGGCCATGAGTTCAGTACACCGATCAAGCTTACGGTCGAGATCAAGCAAAATAAAGTTTTTGTAGCCCGCGCGTGCCAGAATCTTCGCACAGGTCGAGCCTATAGAACCAGCTGCTCCAACAACAGCGACCACAGCCCTGTCCCGGGGCACCGAGAAGAGCTGCTCCACGGCAAACACATATTTCGTGACCGTAGACGCCGTGTTGGAGTGGCCCGTGGTGATGCCAATACCAATATCGTCCAAAAGCGCTATACCACCCTTAGTGAAAGACGAAGTGAGTGCCCCGAGGCCGACGAGCTTAATGCCCATATTTTGCGCGAGGAGCACCGCTTCAATAATGCGCTGTTCTGCAAGGGCACGATCATTCGTCATCTGTTCCGCAGTGAGCGGGGCGGCAATCACCCAGCCGCGCACCGGTTCACCTGTTTCCACAGCAAGCAGACCGGTTACTTCCGAAACCACCACCGGCCACAAGCGGCGAGTAACGGCATCTACCCAGGCGTCCGACATCCATTGCATGAAAGGATATTTGCGCCGCACGTCGGCACGTCCACGGGGGTGCACAATAAAAGCAAAGCCGTAGCGCGCAGCAGCGTCCGGCACTGCATGCGTCAAACGCCAGCGATCACGAAGAGCGTTTGAAATTAGTTTTAGGGGTTTCATGGGATTAGAGTTTTGTTCCTTTGGTGTTGTCATCCCGGTGAAAACCGGGATCCAGGTTGCATTCGGGCCTGGTTCCCGGCCGGAGTTTATACTTGATTACTATCAAGTGCCGGGATGACACAAGTACAGATTACACAATTCAAGTTCATAAAAATTTACTAGCGGTCCCCCAAGAGATGCGGGATCTTGATTGTGGTTGCCGTTTTCTGCGGGATCAAAAACTTGCGGAAGAGCCAGAGGCGCACGCGACCCATGGAACGCTCTGCTTCTTCTAGGTCAATGAGCGCCGCGTAATACTCTTCATCATAGTCGGTGTTGAACGTCTTGCCGAGACGCGGGATGGGAATCTTTAATTTATCGCGCAGCGCACCCAAGTATTTTTCCGTGGATACGAGATACCAGTATCGTATTTTATTTTCGCGGGACCACTCGTAGATAGCTTTGTAGAGGAGCATGGAGACGCGCACGCGCATAGTGCGGTCCACTATATGTGGGCTGCATCCGAGGCGGGAGATCTCCATGGTGTCCGGGCCTTTCTTAATGGGCTCCGCACCCTCCATAGTGTAGGCAAGCGCCTTCTCGATCATAAAAGTGGCTGTCGAGGGCGTCATGCGGGCCGTTGCCAACAACTCCTCACCCTTAAATACACCAAAGAAGACTGAGGTAGCATCGTACTCGTCGTGTTCAAAGTCTTCAAAGTGACCCGGCACCCAGGCGAGCTTCTTCACAAATATGTCGTGGCGCAGTTTAAAAATCTTCTCCATTTCCTCCCCATTTGCAGAGTCGATATTCCTGGCCACATAGCCCTTGGATTCAATCAAGATAGGCTTAAAATCCATAGCTCATACTATACCATACCAAACTACAGCAAGCTAATTCCGTCAAACGACGCCCGCACGTTTCAGTTGTTGCGTCTTTTGTATGTCATCCCGGCGGAGGCCGGCCTGCCCGTACCGAACGGTACGTTCGGGCGGGGGATCAAGTTTTATCGATTTATCATTGTATTCCAATGTGTCACCATCAAATCATGGTAGAAACTATTTTCAGAAATATATTTGTAGACGTTTGCGGTTGTCTCTGGTTTTTCATTGTTAAGCCGAGCGCATAGCGTGTCGATCTCCTGCTCGTTCTCTGGTGAAAGATCGTACTCTTTAATTTTACCGTCCTCAAGTTTGAAGATAAAGTGAATGCGGTCAGGGCCGATATATTCATTCCAAAATCCGTATGCAAGTTTTTCGCGCACGAGTGCTTCGTATCGTAGAACGGCAGCAGCAGGAATTTTTAATTTCCGACTCCCACTTTCTGTAGTCGCAATAATCGCAATGCCAAGTGCCGTGAGTTCTGCATCCATAATTGCTTCCGCCCCCATCAGATAGCTTAAGTATTCCATAATTGAGATCTACTTGGATACCAGGTATCCAAGTAGCCTGCTGTTTACATCCACACCGAGAGCAAGGCCCCCATGAGAAGCAAGGAGAGGAGGTAGTAGCCATTGTTTAGGACCCACAACTTCCATGACTGCCCTTCCCAGAGTACACGGCCGAGCATCACTGGAGCAACAAAGCCAAGCCAGTTCCAAAAGCCGGCCATAAGTCCGCCGTGCACGCCAGTCGCTTGAAAGTAGGTGTTCCCGATAATGACTGAGTGTGCCAGCACGTACGCCATCACCAAGGAACCCACAATCATGAGCACATAGGTTTGGACACCCATCCCCTGCTTTTGCTTTCCTTTGCAGTCCGCCTCGTTCCAGCCCATCATGTAAATCCACTGTTTTCCGAAAATCGGACCGTACCACAAGAAGCCAAGCACCATACTCACAATGGCAGCCACCAGGACTGCGAGATAGTTAACAGGGACCATAGAATAAAGTTACGTGCGAATAATGAACAAGTGTAGCAAGCGAAAGGAGATAATTCCAGATAAATGAAACGCCCCGACCGAAGTCGAGGGCGCTCCTCCACCTTAGACACGGCGTGTCTAAGGTGGAGGTTTAATTATATAGAGACAAATACTAGGCATGATCCGTTATGGTCGCATCGGGAACTTTTGGAACCACTCTTCGCACTTTGTGCGTTCGGTGAGCTGCTTCCCAGAGCTTGGCGAACTTGGGACAGTTTGCTATAAGCTCCTCAATGGTACCGATACCAATGATCTCGCCTTCGTCAAAGACGTAGATAAGATCGAAGAGAGGCAACAAGTGCACGCCGTGGATTGCAGCGATAATGTTCTTACCCTCGAACTCGCGGAGGATGTTGGTGTAAATCTGGGCCTCCGTGACCTTATCGAGACTGGCTGTCGGCTCATCGAGCAGCACGAACTGCTTGCCAAGTGAGGCTGCAATGCCGCGTGTGACAGCGAGGCGCTGCTTCTGGCCACCGCTTAAATTCACACCTTTCTCTTTGATCTCCGATGCAAGGCCACGTGGCAGCTTGGCAGCCACTTCGCTGAAGAGGGCCATATCGGTACAACGCTGGATCTCTGCTGCTGTGTACTTCGCTCCGAGCGTGATATTGAATTCTATTGCTCGGGCAAAGATCTCCGGATCCTGGGGAATGAGTGCTACCGCAAGACCAATACCAGCAAACCCTTCAGGAATGAGCGTACCGTCCACAGAGAACTCAAGCTCCTGTGGAATGTAAAGGTCACCATGGAGTAACTTCAGAAAGGTAGACTTGCCGCCTCCCGACTTCCCCACACAGGCGATGCGGATACCTCGTTTGAGGGTAAGGTCATCGATGCGGAGATGGTGTTCTCGCCCGTTCGTGTAGGAGAACCTGAGCCCTTTGATGTGTAGTTCTTTCCAGTCTGGCGGTAACACATTGCGAGCCAGGCTTTTCTTTTGGAACTCATCGGCCAGCAAATTGGAGTTGATTACCCGTGCCTTGCGCTTCTGCATGTCGCTGTAGACGGAGGCGAAGTGGAAGACCACCTCGTTCATGTCGTTTAAGTAGTGAATGAGGAGATAGAACTCCCCAATCGCCACATGCGTACCCGAGAAGGCATGGGAGACGAGGTAGGAACCAAGCACCAGCGCCGCCATAAGTTCACAGCACTGGCTCACCAGGTACCACTTGATCTCGTTTAGCCGATTACTCTCCTTCACGAGCTTATACGGTTCTCGCACCGCATCCATCATGGCGTCAAAGACGAGCTGCTCCACGCGGAGAATGATGACGGTGGTGATGTTGCTCACCGTGTCGAAGATGCGCTCGGAGATGACATTCTCCATTTTGTTGATGCGCTTGTATTGGGGGATGAGCACCTTGTCGATGCGCACCGTGATCCAGATGGTCAGCGCCATCATGGGCGCAACAATGAGCACCGAAGAGTGAAAGCAGTAGCCAAGTACCAGAAAGCTGCCAACGAGCCGAATGGCTGCATAGATGGACTGGGAGGAGTTCTCGGCAAACTGGTAGATTGCCGAACTCCCTTTTTCCATCTGGTCAAACGTCTCACCGGAATGGTGATCGGAGTGCCACGCAGCGGGAAGCGTGACCACACCCTTGAGCAGATAACTACGGCAATTCACCCATGCCTTGAAGGCATTCTTCTGCTCGATCAAGCGCGCTGGCCCATGCAACATCCAGTAGACGTTACTGATGAAGACCGTAAGCGCGAGGAAGCCAAGCAGAGTGGTGATGTTCTCCCTGGTTGCGTTCTGCACCTCCACCGTGTTGATGATCCGTGCAATCACAAACGGCTTCACGAAAAGCCCAAGCATCATGGCACACGTAAAGAGCACCATGAATTGCACGACCTTGTGCCGATTCCCTTGCGAGTAGTGCCAGGTGGCACGCGCAAGATACGACACCGCGTTCGCATTCGCCTTATCGTCGCCCTGCATGTCTGACTCCTGGCGCAAAGCGCCGATTCGGTCCTAATGTCGTGATCTGTAATCTGTCTCTATCTAGTTGTCAAAGACCTATTTAACGAAAGCCACCGTACCTGGTGTGGTACGGTGGCAAGGAAAGCTCACTTGGGGGTGAGGTCAGTTTGCGATCGTACCGGGCCCAAAAAGGCGCACGAGCTTAGCCGCCATGATCTGGCGTCCGAGCGTACTCAAATTTCGATTTTGGGTAGAGTTGGTCATTTAGTTTTGTGTAGTGAGGATAGCATTTTTGTAAACAAAAATCAAGCACCTGTTTGACAGGACTTACAAGGAGTTGTAGTATCAACCCAGTTTTCAGGTATTTATACAACTCTTGTTGTGCCACCAAATGTACCCCTAAAGAGCCGTAGCGGTAGATTTGGTGACACAACGTGAACCAATGACAAGGAGGACAGCAAGCCATGCCCGAGGAGATACAATTGGACTGGAGCGAAGTGGTCGCGCGCAACCCCAAGGGCTACATGGAAGTACAAACAGGTGGCAGGGTAATTCACGGTCCGGTCGAGAAGGTCGAGCTCATTGAAGCGGAAGAGCTGCTCATCATCACTCTCAAGTGGGCTGCCTCGATGCCCACCATGGACCAACCCGGATTCGGAAAGTGGGTCGCTGCCCCCTTCCAGAGAGTGCACAGGTTCTCCACCTTTCACATGCCCTTCGTGATCGAGTCCACTCCGGAGAAGGGTGACCGGGTGCGCTTCGGTCTGAACATCATCTACTTCGACCCGGTCGACGGCGTCGACCCGAGCAAGGTCGAGGGACTCGTGCTTCAGACCACAGGGGCACCCGCGGAAAACTCGGTAGTCGGGCTCAACAATCTCCGCTTTTTCTTCGAGATAGGAACCGAGGCCACGGACGTGATCGTCGGAGTGCACACAGATAACTCCTACCACGGCCTTCGACTCGCCAACGCTCTCGAGCAGGCGTTGCGAGGAGAGATCCCCTTCGAGTACGAGATCATCTCGGAGCCAGAGGTCAGAACGCTCGGCGGCTACCGGCGCAAGGGCATCATGTCGGTACGCATGCACGTTCGCCCGATCAACGACGGTACGGGATGGGACGTGATCAAGGCATTCGAGAGTGCCAAGTTTCAAAGAGGCCTGGACTTCATCCTCGGGTAAGAAATGGAACCTGGATAACTGAAACAGTACATGGTGCCGGTTGCCACCTCCATAAGCAATCACCCATGCATGACTTACTCACACAAAGGAGGACTCATGCATACTACAAAAAACATTTCTGCAATCGCTGAAGTGTTTTTTGTTTGTCAGGAAATCCCCCATTTTCCTCAGTTCAATTACCACAAAAGACAGTATAACAGCTATAGCTGTTATACTGTCTTTTGAATTGCTTGAACGCACTACTTGGAAGTATGTATAGGATTCAGTTGTGCATCAGACGCAAGATTGAATTCAGTACATTGTTGCTGTAGTATCAATGGATGGCAGATATACCGCACGATATGCCGGAAGACCAAACACCTTGGCCAGAACCGCTCGATGAAAAACTTACCTGGTGGTTTGAACATATTAAGCGATTACTCGATGCAAATCCTCTCGAACGACATGCGTTCACTATTCCACACACAAATATTGTTAAGATAGGACGATTTTACATTGGACTCAAGCGCATACTTACAAACTACGGTGTAGGCTACTTCATAAGCTCCGAAAAAGGACCCGTGCGCAAAGAGGGCTCGCCCGGTAGCTATGAAATAACGTTTACTATAATTCCTAAGCATGATGAACTTCGTTGAGGAAGCCAGAGTAATCATCGCTTCAAATATATACATGACTAGGGCAAGCGCTTCGCTCAAAAGCAAGCCGTGGATCTCGCCAGTGTTCTCTGTGTAGGACATTGAGTACCATTTGTACTGCACTTCAGGTGTAGTCTCTACATCCTGACCACTCTATACATACATCTATAGATGTGTTACCATATATCAGACTTTTAGGTGCGTCTTGAAAATAAGAAAACAGCGCAATAGCAGACAAACGAAAGAGAACAGCACGTAGTTTCCACCAACCAACTGCCGAAAGGCAAAGGAGGAGTGCCTCATGCACTTCCGCAACATGTCTCACAGGGGCAAGCCCACAGCCGGCTTCACGCTCATCGAACTCATCGTTGTAGTCGTCATCCTCGTCGTACTCGCGGTAAAGCTCTACGACTTCCTCGGCTACATGAGCTGGGCTATGCCGTGGGCATACCTCGGACAACTCTGGTTCATCTCCTGGCATATGTGGTCGTTCTGGCTCCTCCTCGCGGCCGCCATCGCCTTCGGCGAATGGCAGCGGCGGAACGATCCAGACGAGTTCGTGCCAGCTGAGTTCGGACTCTACCTCGTCGGCGTTTTTTTCCTCACCATGATCGCCTGCAGTATGAGTGTCTCCGGCACGAGCGGCGTGCAAGACACCATGTGGCTCAATGGCGAGGGTGACTACGCGACATATGACGAAGCATGGGACGAGCCACACGACGTGTGCGACCGGACAGACAAGGATGGCAAGTGCGTGAGCAGCCACACCGAGTGGGAGCACCACCCCGCCGTATGGACGACGTATCTCTACCTCGGTGAAGAGAAGGCTTCATGCCAGATCTCTCCGGCACAGTTCGACAGCTACTGCACCCTCTGGGGTGCCGCCAAGTCGGAGAGTAACCACTGGGGTCGTGGGCGACTCTGGACCACCCGCTACGACGACACGCCGGAGAAGCGCGTCCCGGCCACTTACCAGGCAGTCTGCGCGAACTACGTGAAGGCCGCACGGCCAATTCGGGTGCGGCGTCTCCTCGAGCTCCCCGACAAGGATCTCGTCCGGCCGTATCCCCCGATCACGCTTGGCACCTATGGACCGATCGTCGCCGAGCGCATCGTCTCGGCAAATGTGACGCTGCCGCCCACCTGGATCGTAGAGGTGAACAGTTCGCTCAACAGCGCTCTCTCCACCGTTGGTCCGGAGAAGCAGGTGAATGTCATCGTCTACGTGGCGAACACAGCGGACGAGAACTTCGTGACGACCATCGACGAGCAGTGGATCGGCGGCAAGAAGAACGACGTCGTCGTCATCTGCGGCGTCACCCACTTCCCCGCCGTGCGCTTCGTCGGGGTCCTCGCTTGGACGCATGGCACCTCCTTCCAGGAGAAGCTTCGGGAACGGATCATTGGCATGGAGACGGTAGCCGATGGTAAGCGCTTCGCCAGCACCATCATTGACCAGATCAAGCAGCCCGACTTCGCCGCGGGCTACGTGCGAGTACCGATGCGAGAGTTTGCGCACCTGGTGCGCGACATCAAGCTCCCCTGGTGGGCCCACCTGCTCACGGTAATTGTCGTCGGCGTCGGGAGCTTCCTGCTCACCATCTGCTTTCGCAACAACAAGTGGCGAAACTGGAATCCGCGCGGCCGCTGGCGCTGAAAATGATCGACGCGCCTGCCCTCCACGGTGGAGGGCAGGCGCAGGGCCACGAGAGTGAGAGCCTGAAAACTAATCTCGCTCTGTACCAAAAGACATCTTGCCCCGCGTAAGATGTTTTTTGTTTGGTTCAAATACACAAGGCAGTCTTGTGTATACTCACCCACTCAACTTCCGAGCATTTTTACACTCTTGTTACCAAGAAGAGACTTCATCTGATGGATGGCACTCTCGTTCAGTTTCAAAAGTCTTTCCCGCTGTGCCATACCCGCGCGGATGTACTCTGCGTTTATGTTTTCCATATTCGACAGGCACACCAATTGGGTAACGTCAGTGTAGTCACGGATATTGCCCTCACGCTTTGGGTTCCGATCACGCCATTCTTTTGCCGTCATGCCGAAAAGTGCCTTGTTTAATACATCTGCCTCGTTGGCATACACCACCGTTGTGTCTTGCTTAGACAGCTTCTGGGGTAACACGATCATCTCCTTTATGGCGTCAGTATGAATTCTGTAGTTGATCTTGGTCAACATTCGTTTGGCGTCCCAACCGAGTACGAGCCGCTCGTTCTCTTCAACTTTCAACCTCTGGAACTCTTTAATCAAGTACAGCTTAAACTCTGGCGATATCCAGGTGGCAAACTCAAAGGCGATGTCCTTGTGAGCAAAAGTTCCACCGCCATACCGGCCTGACTTATTCACCATGCCCATGGCGTTCACCGAATCTATCCACCTTCTTGGCGTCAAAGAGAAGCTATTCAACCCAGCAGCTGTTCTAAACCCATCGAATTCGATGGGTTTAAACTCTGGGTTATTGAGGCGCTCCCAAATACCCAGAAACTCGATAGTCTCCCTAGTGCGCATCCAATTCTGAACGAGGTAGTCTGTCCTTTCTGGATCTTTATACCGTGCAATGTCAGTGAGCGAAATAAAATCGCCTTGATCCTTCTGAAACGTATAAATCTGCAATCCTTGAGTATGTATCTTTTTCATGTCGTACGACTACTTGGATGTTCCATATTGGGAATTGTACTACTTTGTCGGTTTATTTGAAACAGATTTTATGTACAAAAAACGAACGCCTGGTATGCGTTCGTGGGAATCACTTTCAGATCCCTAGTGCGATGGGCTCCTACCGCCATCGCTCGGTTACTGCTGCCGGTTAGCCAGAAGCGGAGCGTTATCAGGCCGGGCAGACGTCGAGGGCCACGCGGCGGTCGGCCCACCTGGCAATGAGGCCGGTCGTAATGACGCCCCCGAAGAGGGCAAGCATCACGAGCAGGATCATGAGTACCAACGCACCATCGTCCTTCTTGCCTTTCGGCTTGAAGGCGTCGGCCACATCTCTCATGAAGCCGGGTGCGTGACTTGCTGCATCCCAAGTGTTGTGAGCTTGGGCGTAAGTATTCCAGCCGGCAACTGCTATGTCGCCGAAGTTCCCACGGCGGTAGGCCACCGCAATGCTGTGCGCCCAGATACCCAATCCACTTCCCAGCAAGGGGAGAATGATGACGAGGTAGCCGAGCTTGAACATGGCCAGACCCTGCTCTGGAGTGAGCTTCCCGGAAGAGATCGCGATCATGGTGAGGATCGTGAGGTAGACCCAGGTGAACCCGCAGGCGGACATGATGAGTCCGCACCAGGTCACGAAGCGGATCCAGCCTCCGATGATCTTACTCTCCGTGAAGTACGCCCCGGAGGCGTAGGCGTTCCAGCAACTGATCCCGAAGTTGAGGGCGAGCATCAGCAGCAAGCCCAGATAGTTGAACTGCTCCAAGACCGGACTCCTTTCTTATTTCGCTACCACGAGAGCGTTCTGCCCCGATCGGTAACGCATACTTCTGCAAGTATTATGGCACATATTGTAAAATAAATCAACTTATGTGTTGGGCAACAGAAACCGCCCACCGAGGAGTGCGCCACGATGGGCGGTTTCCTGCTGATGAGCGGGTGTTAGTAGTGGAGAGGCATCCAAGGCAGAAGGATGCTCTTCAGATAGGGGCCGACGAGCGGCCAGCCCCAGAAGAGCATCCAGTGGCCCCAGCAGGTCCAGAAGCAATACTGGAATGTGAGCCAGCAGTCCGACCTCGACGGCTGTCCGTGCAATAGGTAGCTCTGGTAGAGCGTACCGTAGACGGCGTGGGTGCACAGAAGGATAGTGGAGACAGTAGCTTCGAGCTGGGTCACACTTCCTCGCGGGGTGGCGAGGTAGTACAGCACGTAGCTGCTCAAGCACGACGTCATGTAGACGAAGTGCACGCAGCCAAGGCTGGTCGCCTTACCACCAGGACCGAAACCATTCATGATGCGCACCGAATGTTTTCCTTGGAAAAACGCCCAGAAGATGTTGAGGCCAACACATACTACGGCCACAACAGTCCCGAGTGTTTTTATGGCAAGTGCACTCCACTCGTGCCCATGAAAGGCGAGCGCGTACGCGGCCAGCGGCGTCATGAAGAAGAAGTCACTGATCATAGCCGGCCGCTCGACCCAGTAGAGACCCTTCTCGCTTTCGGCCTCCTGGCCACCCTGGGCGCGATACAAGATCTTGTGCTTGTATGCGAGCCCGGCCTGCACAAGCCACATGCCGAGAAACAGTACGTACAACTTCAGAAACAGAACCGGCATGGGTTCCCTCACTTTTTCACTCTTTATTTGTTTTCAGTACTTGAATTTTGCTGAATATACCATACTACTCTTACATATACATGTCAAGTGGTGGACGCGTAACCCCTCACACCTCCCCGTATGTCATCCCGGCGAAGGCCGGGAACCAGGCCCAGAATTCAACCTGGATCCCGCTGTTCAACGGGATGACACAGGGAGTGTAGATAGGTGTGAGGGGTTACGTGGACGTGGGTGACTCAAGCTGACAACAAAAGGCCCGCGCGACTCCTGGGATGTTTCTTCTTTTTTGTAAGAGGTTTCCCTTGACTGCGTCTTATCTTTTGTGTACCCTTATGATACACAATAAACTTTATGACCACTCAATTCATCGGTGTGCGTGAGTTCCGCCAGAATATGGCCGGACTCTACAAAAAGGCTCAAAAAAAAGATATCCGCTACGTGGTGCTGAACAAAAATAAGCCCATGTTTGAGGTGCGTCCCTTAGACCACAAAAATACGACGCTTGAAGGGCTTGCGCTCGCCACCAATGAAGCACGCACAGATATAAAGGCGGGACGTGTGCAGAGTTGGAAATCTGTAAAAAAGGAGCTCGGTCTCTAGTGTCTTATGGAGTACGTTCTCAATCTTGCAGATCGTGCAAAAAAGGACTTGGCGAACTTCCCAAAAGATGTTCAAAAAAGAATCGCCAAAAAAATTGACTACTTCCTTGCAAGCCCAAATCCGTTGCACTATGCAGAGCAGCTCACTGACATCACATACGGCACACATCGTTTTCGTGTAGGTAACTACCGTATTCGATTCGACATTGAGTATAAGAAAGACGTAGTTTTGCTACAAGTGCTTACTATTCGCCATCGAGACGAGAAAACGTATAAAGATTGATTTTCTTGACGGGGAGGAGGCAACACCCTATGCTCGACATGGGAGAGGAGGCTACGCAATGGCTCGAAAGCCGAAACAGGGCATGCGCAAGGGCACGACCGCATTCGCCAAGGGTATGCTGCGCGAGTTTGACGTGCTCGAAGCATGCTGCTTCCAAGACTGGGAGAAGCCAGCTTGGCTCGACACTATCCGTCCCGGAAGCGAGGCGGAGGACCACAAGGGCATAGACTTCGTCATGGAGACGAAGGACGTCGGCAAGATCTTCATTCAAGTGAAGAGCTCGACGTGGCAGGCCGATCGCTTTATGGCGAAGCACCCTCGCAACCCCCACCACATCGTCCTCATCGTCGTGGACGACAGGGCGAATAGTGTGGACATCCGAAAGCGGATCATGGAGTCCGCCGAGAAGGAGCATGCGTGGCGGCTCGAGCGTCGCAACCACTCCGAGGAATGAGGAGTCCTCGGAGTGGTTTTTGATTTTAAACCTGTATTTTGCTAGGATGACTGAACGTTCAACTTGCACACCAGTAAGTCAACTGAACGAGTTCCCTACAATATTCCGCGGTAGCTCAGCTGGTAGAGCGTCTCCCTGTAAACACGGTTCTCATGTTTGGCGTAGTGATATACTTAGCTTATGAAAGATAAGCGTACCTACGCAGACAGAAGAGAAGAGCTCATCATCGCGGTGGCAAAACGTAGGCGCAAGATTAAGGTCATGTCCATCGAATATAAAGGTGGTAAATGTCAAATTTGCGCCTATGATAAATACCAAGGAGCATTAGATCTGCATCACATCAATCCTGCAACCAAAAGTTTTGGGATTGCTGATAAGGGGTACACTCGTTCATGGGAAAGAGTAAGAGCAGAGTTAGATAAATGTATCTTGGTATGTGCAAATTGCCACCGTGAAGTTGAGGCTGGAATCACGCAGCTTCCTACAGTAATGTAGGTTGAAAAACGAGGTGAAATCGGGGAAGCCCTATCTGTAAAAACGGAGGGTAATCCCGAGCCAAGCCCGCCTAAGTTTTCTATAGAAAATTTGGCGGGAAGGCGTAGAGACTATCCCGATACTACCCGATCTTGTACACAAGATGTAGGGAAGGGAGTAGCTCGACAAATCATTGTCGCGCGAAGCGCCTCGCCCCCATGATCGCGCAAACGATTACGGGGGATGATATAGCCCACCCCCCTTAGGAATAAGAGGATAAGTGTAAGGAGAATGTCCTTGGTTCGAGTCCAAGCCGCGGAGCAACACAGCACGATCCAGAAAATCTGGATGCAGGGTGGTGTCGCTATGCGACGCCATTTTGTATTGTGTACTTTTTGGTACTATGATGTAGTAACATTAGTAAAGAATTACTAGGCCATGACTGATCTCCCAGACTCCAACAAAGACGATGTGCAGAGAAACAATGCGCTGACTTCGGCCGCTTTCAATTTCGCCGAACTCTCTAAACTGGGATTTTATCCACACCTTGAAGGAACAGAGATTGAGGCGAAGCTCGATATTCTTGAGGAAGAGTGTTCACTAGATCAGGTAGTGGAGGAGATGAAGAAAAGTTTAGCAGCACAGGGCTGTACGTTTCTGGAACCAACGGACATACTGCATAACCATACGCTTTTTTACACCGAGCCAAAGGAGGCTCGCGGCAAGATTATCATAAGAAACGGTGGCGCTGACGGATATCAAGTGAAGATGAAATCCCCTCGAGACAAGCAGCGAGATCATGTCCTCGTCAAAAAAGAAGAGAAGAGTGACAACTTCGCCACATTGGATGAAGCACGAGACTATCTCGCGTCTCACATAGGGGTGCCTGTTGATGAGCTAGGCAACTTTCTTGAGTCAAAGATGCAGACTGATAAATACAAGCTCACTCTTCTCGCTAAGTGGAGCGATGGAGTTACGCGGGTGTTTCGGCTGGTGGCAGACGAATCTGTGAGGTCCGAGAGCAGTGTCGCACCAGCGCCGAAGCTACGACAAGTGGAGCTTGAATACAAAGGGAGTGACCGGCAAGAGGAGGACAGTCTAGAGAGCATAGAGCACCAGATGCTGGAGCTTGTATCTGCTATTATTTCTGATGTGCACTTAGACCTACGACTATCCACCCAATCGAAACGCAACTGGGCACGCAAATAACTCCTCGAGACACTATTTTCATGCAACACACCACCTACACCAAACTCACTAAGGAGGATAAAGAGCTCTTGGATGCGGCCACTCTCGCCATGGAGGGTGCTTACAATCCCTACTCACATTTCTTTGTTGGCGCAGCGCTTCGTACCCCTTCGGGTGACATCATCACGGGCTGCAACGTCGAGAATGCTGCATACGGCTCGTGCATTTGTGCCGAACGGACCGCTATTGTTCGCGCGGTTGCTATGGGTGCGAGAGGGATCGGTGTTATCGCCGTGAACGCTCGCGGTGCCGACTTTGACACCAAGGAGGTAACGGCGCCTTGCGGCGAGTGTCGCCAAGTGATCTTTGAGGCGAGCGCGATAGCTGGGACAGATGCTCGGGTGATCATGGCTACGACCAAGAAAGATCGAGTGACCATCGCCCTCATCAGCGAACTTCTCCCGTTCAGCTTCGGCCCTCGCGAAATTGGTGTTGACGTGAGTAAGTACCGGACGTGAACCAAGCCGGTGGTGGGTTTTCTTCCACATGACTCTCTGTGCTATGCTCGGGCGTATGAACTACCAACCTATCATCGACGCCTTACGGACTGCGGGTGAAGCACTACGGCAGATGCAGGCGACGACCGAAGTGTCGTACACGAAAATTACACCGCATCAAGTGGTAACTGCTGCCGACCTTGAGGCGGAGCGCATCATTACGGAAGCGATCAAGAAGCAGTTTCCCGCGCACGGCATTGTGGCCGAGGAACAGCAGGAGAGCTACCAGCAGACGGCAGACTATGTCTGGTACGTGGATCCGCTTGATGGCACGCGCAACTACGCGAGCAAGATTCCTATCTACGGCATCAACGCAGCTCTCGTGCATAATGACGAAGAAATAGTTTTTGGTGCTACCTACCTTCCCGCAACAGATGAGATGTGTACCGCAGAGATTGGCCAGGGGACCTTCCTTAATGGTATGAAAGTGACCTGCTCGGAGCAGGAGAGTTGGGACAACAGTGTCGGTATCGGATCTATTGTCTTGAACGCGAAGGCTTTGCAAACCTTTCAGACGCTCTCCGATCTTTCCCACGGCACCGCATGGATCAATACCATCGGGGCTCCATCGGCGAGCGGCGTCTATTTGGCTGCCGGACGCCGCGACTGGTTCGTCGTGCGCTCAAAGACGACCAAGGAATGGGACTGGGCCGCTCCGTCTATCATCATGAAAGAAGCGGGGTGTGTGGTGACTACTATAAAAGGCGAAGACTGGCGCATCCACGACAAAGAGATGCTCGCCACGAATAAACACCTGCACCCCGCACTTCTTGAAGCGATGCAGAAGCTGGGAGAGAAATAGCTACCCGCGAGAGCAGATGAAGGCTCCTGACCCCCTTCATCCTCCCCTTATCCCGGCAAGCTACTTGCACTTAGGTTTAGCATATCATATTATGTACTGGGAGGGACCTTTAAGGTACTTTCCAGTCTATATATGGACAATAAACCAGTAAAAGGTGAATATTTCGAGGTTTTGTTGAGATCTCCTAAAACCGTCTTTTCAACGAAAGACGTGGCTTTGATGTGGGGTGAAGCAAAAGACCAAACCGTTGTCGGTCGGTTAAAGAAATACGTTAAGGCCGGAAAGTTGGTTAGAGTGCACCGCGGCATCTATGCCAAAGATAAAGATTACAACCGCTTCGAATTGGCGACTCGCATTTATACACCCTCTTACATCAGTTTTGAGACCGTGTTGACTCGGACCGGCATCAACTTTCAATTCTACGGCAATATCTTTGTTGCTTCGTACGTGACGAGAGAAATCGAAGCAGGCGGACAAAAAATTTCATTTGTTCGAATGAAGGATTACGTTTTAAGTGACACTACCGGTATTGAACATCAGGATGGCATTGCCAGGGCAACAAAAGAACGTGCTTTCTTGGACCGCATCTATGTGAGCAAGGAGTACCATTTCGACAATTTAGATGGTTTGGACTGGAATAAGGTGTTTGAAATATTGCCCATCTACCACAACAAGCGAATGGAAAAGAAAGTAAAGACCTATTTTGAGTATTATAAGAGCAACCAGCCTGCCAACATAAAAAACGCATGACCTTAGACTACTCAAGACACAAAGCGATACTGCTCCAGATCCTCAAGGATATCTATTCTGATACTTCGATTGCGCCTCACTTGGGTTTCAAGGGCGGAACGGCCGCGCTTCTGTTCTATGGCCTTAATCGTAACTCGGTTGATCTTGACTTTGATCTCTTGGATGAAAGCAAGGAGGCAGAGGTCTTTGAGAAGATTCGGAAGATTACCGCAAGCTACGGAACGATCACCGACTCGCATATCAAAAAGTTCAATCTTTTGAACGTCATCTCCTATGCCCATGGAGCGCAGAAAATAAAAGTCGAGATCAATCGCCGAAACTTCGGCTCGCGCTATGAGCTTAAGACATTGCTTGGTATATCTATGCTGGTCATGGTGGAGGCTGATGCATACGCTCACAAATTGATGGCCATGTACGAGCGTGTCGGCAAAACGAGCCGTGATATTTTTGACGTGTACTACTTCGAGAAAAAAGGCTGGGATATCAACAAGACCATCGTCGAAGAGCGATCCGGTCTGTCATTTAAGGAGACGCTCGCTCAGTGTCTCAACTTACTGGAAAAGATGGACAACAGGCACATTTTAGATGGCTTGGGTGAATTGTTAACCGATCAGCAAAAAGATTGGGCGCGGGCCAAGCTCAAGGATGAGACTATCTTCTTACTCAAAGTAAAGATGGATGGCTTGAGCAATTTTAAGGGCCGAGGATGAGCCAGCCTTCAAAGTTGAAAGGCGGCATGCGGCGGCCGTGCTGTTGGGCCGGCTGCCCGCATCGATGAAGACAATGTTCCTGACTCTGTTTACGCTCAAGGTACGATGAGGTTGCGCGAGGGTGGATCACCTGGCATGATGGCTGACGGCAGAGAACTGTAGACAAACTCCAGAAACCAGTATCACCCGAAATGGACCGCGGTGCGGTCAGAGAAGGAGGCACCACTCGTGAAGACGATTGCTCCCTATGGAAGTTGGGACTCACCTATTTCTCCTGAAATGGTGGCTAGCACCAGTGTGGGCTTGAGTGAACCGATGTATGACAGGCGTGGCCAGTTGCACTGGGTGGAAACCCACCCGAGTGACGAGGGCCGCAGTGTACTCGTGCGCCGTCGTGAAGACCGCACGCGACGAGACCCGGAGGTACTGACCCTACCTGGACAGTCTCTCCAGAACAATCTCTACGGCTACGACAGCTCGCCTGTTTGTCTGGTGGACAACGGATACGTTTTCACCAACTTCGACAAGAATGCTCCCATGAGCGACCAGCGACTGCTCCTGCACCACCAGAGCCGCTCTCCGCATCCATTGACCGCAGAGATGGGTATGATACTTCATGGCATGCCCGTCTACGACCCCGTGCGAAACCGCGTGGTCGCCGTGCGCGAAACCAAAGTCCAGGGCAAGGTGGATCAACACACGGTCATCGGCGTAGATTTGGCAGTAGGTAACTCTCAGCAAACCCTGGTCGACGGACCCGATTTCGTCTGCTGGCCACAAGTGAGTCCGACAGGCGATCGCCTTGCTGTTGTCACTTGGAAAAAGGGCGACATGCCTTGGGACGAGACACAGCTCTGGGAATTGTCACTTCGTGCAGACGGCGCAACCGGTGAGCCGGTCCACGTGGCCGGGCACTGGGGCGAGTCGGTGGTATTTCCAAAGTATTCGTTCAATGGGAAGCTCCACTTCATGTCGAACCGAACCGGGTTTTGGAACCTGTATCGGCGCGACAAGGATGGGATTACTCCCGTCATTCGCATGGATGCAGACATGTGCGGCGCCCCGTGGCCAGCGACGAGCTATTCCTATGGATTTGCGGCACAAGACCAGATCGTCGCGGGCTACATCAGAGATGCTCGTTGGAATCTGGTGCGACATAACGCGCACACAGGACGCACCATACCTCTGGATCTCCCCTACACTCACATCCGGGAGATGGCCGTCTTCCGTCACAAGCTCGCACTGGTGGGCTCGGGAACCAAGCAGTTCAATCACTTGGCGGAGATTGATCTGCGTAGTAAGCAAGCCGATGTGCTTAGGAAGTGCACTGATCTCAATATCAGTGCTGCGGACATTCCCGAGCCAGAGCATGTCTGCTTCCCGACCACGGGGGGCGGCAAAGCCTACGGGATCATCTACCGGCCTACGAACAGCAAGTGGAAGGCGCCGGCGGATGAACTACCGCCCTTCCTCATGATCGTGCACGGAGGGCCAACGGCCGGCGACACCCAGTCGCTCTACATGACGGTACTCTTCTACACCAGCCGGGGCTACACGGTGGGCCTACTCAACTACCGTGGATCCACCGGGTACGGTCGCGACTACATGCAGTCGCTCAAGGGCAACTGGGGTGTCTATGACACCGAGGACGCGGCTGCATTCATTGAGTACCTCGTGCGTCGTGGCCTCATAGACCCTAAGCGCGTGATCATCTCCGGCGCATCGGCGGGAGGATTCGTCGCTCTCAATATGGCGGCGGATCGGCCCGACCTTGTAGCCGGAGTGGTCTCGGTGGCAGGCGTTACCGATTTGCGTCTGCTTACCAAGTGGACGCATAAGCTCGAGGACACCTACACCGCCCAGATGGCAGGACCGGAAAGCGGCTGGGCCAAACGCTCACCTATGCAAAAGATCGCGCAGATCTGCTGCCCAGTCATGATCTTCCAGGGAGGGAGAGACCGGGTCGTTCCTCCGGCTCAGGCGGTGAAGATGGTCCGAATCTTGCGAGAACAGAAGCGTCAAGTGGCCTTCCGTCTCTACAAGGACGGACTCCACGGATGGACCGAGGGCGAGTACCGGATCGATGAGTTGAAGACCACGCTCGCCTTCATGAACCAGGTATGTAACGTGCACTCCTCGGAAGATTTGCCACCCATCCCGTGGGTGTGAGCATCTCTCGGTAGCGACTCCCCTATGAACTCAACCCTCGGAACTGGCGTGATCCGTCAGTTCCGAGGGTTCTTTGCGCCAGGAAAATGGTTGACCCCATTTCCATTTCCTACTTTACAATATTAGCTAAAGGTGGTATTGTCTTCTCGGCTGTTCCAGCCTGAATTCAACGACTGTAATAGTACCTCAAAACAAGGAGAGTTGATGGAGTGTTCAAGAGACTTACCGAATACACGAGGAGCGACAAGCTCTTCGCCCTCCAGATCATTCTGGCGTACCTATTTGCCGGAGCGCAAATCACTAAGCTCTTCCGCAACACGGGAGGGATGACGGTCACTTGGATGCTGTTCGCCGATGTGTTCATCCTGCTCAACCTGTGGTTGGCCATGAAAGCTCACCGAGAGGTAAAGAGTCGAGACACGTGGCAAGCCCGGGCGATCTACCTGAACTGGGCAGTGCTTGGCACCTTTATGGCTCTGCAGGGGCTGATCCTCTGCCCGTGGACGCGCGCCGATAGCATAGTTTCCACGTTCATCACAATTGGAGCTGCCGGCATCATCAGCTGGGCCTACTCACAGCAGCGGAAACTGGATGATCCTGTCGTGCGTGGACTGCTCATCGGCATCTTCAGGGTAGTCCCCCACTGCTACATCATCTACTGTATCAGCCGAGCAGGTAGTGGCAGCGGCTACGCCGGCATCGCAGTACTCGCGGCCAATTTGACCGCGTCGCTACGCATTGTCACGCTGGGAATCTCTGTTTACCATTCGGGGTGGAATAGAAACGTAACCGCACAGCTAGTAAGCGAGTGCGCGAATGAAGGCAGCTGGCTCTGCGTTACAGGGGTCTGGCTCTACTATCTTCTCCACTGATGCGTACCACAGGAGGTTAGCTTGAAGATTCTTTGCCTGTGCCGTGGAAATCACACGCGCAGCCCAATGTTGGAAGCGATGCTGCGCGCAGAGATTGCCAAGCGCGATATAGAAGATGTGATCGTGGAATCGGCCGGAGTACTCACCTACATGACAGATTGCCCCGCCGATGCGCGAAGTGTCGAGTGTATGCGAGAGCGCGGGCTCGATATCTCTAGGCATCGCGGGCGCTGGATCGGTGCTCTCAGCCTGCAGCAGTTCACTCACATCATCTGTACTGACGATGGAGTGCAGTCCATGGTGTGGGGACACCGGCCAAGCCAAGACACGAGGTTATCGTGCTCGGTGATGGTGATGGTATACCCGACCCCCACGGGAGCATGATGGCGTACTACAATCTCGTAGCCGACATGCTCCAGATGGAAGCGGAGCAGTTCTGCGATAAGTACCTTACACGCGCAGAGAAATAGGAGGTCTACGACCCACACGACGAAACCCAAAGTAGTCGGTGGGTCTTCGTCATTTTGGTACGATTTGTGATAACCGATGGCTCATTTTGGGCCACATGACCCAAGCCTTGGGTCAATTCCCTCCATTTGACCCAAGGGTTGGGTCAAGGGTCCTCAAGAATTTGCTACGTCTCGGCTCAAGGAACTAGCGCAGTTGTTCAAGGAGTACTTTCAGGGATTCGATAATCTTGGCTAATTGGGAGAGGTTTGCGGCGGCGGCGTTTGTGGTTGCCGTGGTGCCGCCGGACGTGGATCCTCCCGTCGTTGTACCTCCTGAGGTGCTACCACTAGTTGATCCTGATGTGGATGATGAGCTGCTTACGCAAGCACTGCCATTCCAATAGAGACCGGTGCCGCAACTACTACTGCCACTGCTCGTACTACTGGTAGTGTTTGCTACGCAGCTTGAGCCGTTCCAGTACTGTCCCGAAGTACAACTCGAACCGGACGTTCCACTACTACTGTAGCTCGTGGAACCGGTATTCGGCATCTGACAATACGAGCTACTACTATTCCAGGTTCCGCCCGCTTGAGCGCAGCCGGTAGCGGGATCCGATGAGTAGCCACTACTTCCCGTACCGGACGATGTGGTGTTTGCGGCGCAGGCGCTACCATTCCAATATTGCCCACTGCCACAGCTACTTGTGCTGCCTGTGGTCGTGTTGGCTACGCAACTCGAACCGTTCCAGTACTGTCCCGAAGCGCAGCTGCTTGTCGAAGAAGTCGTAGTGTTGGACCAGCCTGGTACGTGTTCGGTGGTATCATTCGCTGCATAGCAGCCGTCGTCCGCAGGATAGTCAATCCGTCCATCACCATCATTATCACGTCCATCATTACATTCAACGGTGCCTGATCCCGTACTGCCTGAACTCCCCGTACTACCTGATCCTGACGACGTCCAGGTTGAAGTACTGCCGCCGCTACAGCCGGAGACGTTATCAGTCGAGCAATTTTTGACGAGCGTCGTGCCCGGATAAACGTACTGGGTCATAGGGCCGTTGAAATAGGCGTTGCCCATACTGTGGCAGTCGCTGCCAAGAAGGCTGGCGATGCCCGCGGGACAACTCGAGCTACCTACGACCCCGCCTGATGTTCCAGAAGAACTGCCCGCGACGCATGCACTACCGTTGTAGTAGGTGCTCACGGCGCACGAGGCAGCAGCGCTGCACTTCTCCGCGCTTGGCATACCGAAGTCTTGGCTTGCATAGTCACCCGCCCCGGGCAGCCAGATGTTGGCACCCGAAGGCGCTAAGGCGCAGGAAGCTAATAAGTTGTTAATGCGGCTCTGGCTGGCATCGCTCCGAATCCAAGAACGCAAACCGAGGCTGTTCCATACTTGCTCACGCTGGCCAGAAGGGGTTGTCCCTGTTGTGCTGCCCCCACTGCAGCCGGAAACATGATCGGTAGAGCAACTCTTCACGACTGCCGTCCCTACGGTCGTAGCTGGGAAAACGTAGCGGGTCATGCCGCTATCGAAATAGGCGTTGCCCATGCTGTGACAGCCAGTGCCGAGGAGGGCGGCAATATCTGCGGGGCAAGAACTGCTACCGGTACCGGTTGAGCCGCCGTAGCTTTCATCGTTGTCATCTCGGCTATAACAGCCGGTGTCTGCCGGGTAATCAATCTGTCCGTCGCCATCGTTGTCGCGACCGTCGGAACATTGTGAGGTGCCAGTAGTCCACGCTGAGGTGCTTGTCGAAGTATGCCATTGCCCTGTAGTTGTAGTCGCGGGAGAAGTCGAAACAAGCGGAATACCAAAGTTGCGCCAGTTAGCAGCGGCGTCATTGCCTGCGTCCTGTCGCCATCCGCCGAAATAGCCATCGCGGGCGGCGGCGTCAGTACTGGCAATGTACCCGGCATATTCCGCATCATTACGATTGAGAATACTCGACCACTGGGTCGAAGCGTCTTTGAATCGCCAGGTGTGCTGAGCCCAATTACTGTTGGACGATGTCGTGGTGCTTACACCGCTTAACCATCCCGCTTCTCGCTCACACATGGCCGTATCGTTTTGGCCTTTCATGCTGAGACTGCTCCACGGCGGTGGCACTTGGCCAGCATTCAAAAACTCTTGGAGACGTCGCGCGTCGCTGCCACTCCCGAGTCGTTCCATGCAACTCACCCATGGCGTATTGAAGTACAGTCCGCCACGATAGTTTCGCGCATTAGCTGTGGTCGAGGTTGCATAAGGAACCCAGGAATAGGTCATGCAGTTTGTTCCGTTCCAGTATTGTTCCTGGGTGCAACTCGATGGACCCGTTGCCCTCGTACTGGTACTCGTAGTCCAGATTGGTGTTGAGGTGGCATGGTAGCGGTACTCATTTCTGCTGCAACCGGCGACCAGCTGTTTAGCACATTCGCGGACGTTCGTCGTACCTATGTAAAGGTATTTCGTCATGGTGCCATCAAAGCGGACAGCGTCGTTCTCCGGCATGCGATGGCAACCGGTGAGCAGCATCCCCATGCTCTTGCAGGTGGCATCATTGTAGTCGGCGCGGTACGGATCTTCTTTCATCTCTTCTGGCTTGATCACCTGGAAACGCATGCCTTCGCTCCAGCCATTACTGTTACCGACGTAGATGCGATACTCACCGGGAGTAACCGGATTATAGGGAGCGGGCAAGAGACACTGGGGATTCGTCATGGTACAGAGGGGGGCGCGATCTTCGGGCACGGTAAAGGTGAGCGTGGTGAGGTCAGATGAGGGGAGATGCAAAATGTATCCGGTGTCAAAGACCACGATATTGTCTTGCTTCAGGAATCCACTACCGGTCATCTTTAAAGGGGTACCGACAGGTGCCCGTTCAGGATAAATGCTTTGAATATAAACGAGACCGTTTGGCGCCTTCTTTTCTAACTTTCGTGCCTCGTCCAAGAATAACGGCATACCTTTCTCTTTATCGGTTTTTTTCGGTTTGCACTCATACAAAGGGCCACACCTGCCAGACTCAGAGACGACCACACGGTCTTCATTCGCCGCACACGACATGGGAGAGTAGACGGCCGGACAAATAGGGCGCTCGATCTCGTCCTCGGGACTCACTTTCATACAGGTGTAGTACACACCACAGGCAGGCGAGTCGAACTGCATAGCTTTCTTTTCCCCTTTGGGACAAGAGGTAACGGTCGGGCGCAGCGGGCAGACTTCTTTTTTGTCTTTGCCGAACCCGGGTACGCGTTTGGCTATACCTGGCTTCGTTCGCAGCGAAGTTTCGAGGTCGCGGAAATACGTGTTATCGTCGGCTACGTCAAATGGCCGACTTCTTTCCATCAGGTCTCTCATCATCTTCAACTTCGCTTTGGATTGCGAGCCAAAAATACCGGCTGGTGAAAGGCCCTGCTTCTGCTGCCAGCGCCTCAAGGCCGCTTCTGTGGATGGTCCAAAGAATCCGCTCACTATCCCTTCAGGATAGATCTCCTCATCATGCGCCAGAAACTCTTGCAAGGCGCTCACATCAGTGCCACGGGCCCCGCGAGCGAGGATGCGACTGATGTCGGGCACGAAATATTGATCCCCGGCAAACATGCCTCTGTCCTCGTCCACCTCATCTTCAGGCTCCTCATCATCCGCTGGATCAGGCGCAACTGTTTTCTTGGATGTGGGCGGAGGGGCGGAGGGGCGCACGGAAGGTCCGCCTAGCTCACTCTTTAAGGTGGTGACGGTACTTTCCAAGCTTTGAATTTTTTGTAAGAGCATCTGGATCTGCTGCTCGAGCGTGGGCATGCTCCCGGCTGAACTTGTAGCCTGCTGCCCAAGAGCCCCCGTCGGCGCACCAATAAGAAGGAGCGTCATGGCTCCCGCAAAAAACAGATGACGAAGATAACGCATCATGATGAGGTGAAAAAATTAGTACGCGTGCGTACGATGAATAGAAAGACCACTACAGTATAGACCATATTCCACGATGCGGCAGCTCAGTTGTCCACAATAGTGATGTCGAACCCGATGATGCTGCGGTGGCCATAGTCGGGAGGCACTGCCGGATCCTCACGAACCGGGGTCACGTAGTGCCAGAGCGTTCGATCGTCCTGAAAGATTCCCTCGCCCTCGCCCAGGGTGCGCCGCAGGAGCTCGGTCTTTTTGTCTCCGGCATAGACCACTGATTCCCCACCGATAATTCCGGCACGTTCAATCACAATTGCGCTCACGATGAAGTCCGCGCCGTCCTGGTGCACACCCTCGGGAGAGTTATCTCCCGCGTCCATCATATCGGCAAAGACAAACATTTGGTGCAGGTTTACTTCCAAGGTCAAAGCGTCGGGCCGAAGTTCCTGCACCATCCCTGCCAGTCGGCGCAGGAGCACGTGCATTGGTGGATAGGCGGTAACAAAATCGGGTGCCTCCTTAAATTTTCGTACAAGTGAGCGAGCGTCTTCTTGGGCCACGTTCTGCACATACTCCTTTGCCGGCACTCGTTCTATTCGCCACCGGTCGGGCACCGAGGTATGATTGTCGCGTAGAACGAAGCGTGCGATGGAGCGCTTGCGGCGATCCGTCATCCCTATTCGGTCAAACGCACACAGTTCATCAGGATTCAGGAGCCTGATCACGTCAAGGAGTGCGTCGAGGTCTTCCGTGCCCGCATAGTACCGAGCAAGAAAGTGGTTGAGGCGATCCGTCTGATCGGGAAATCGCCGTTTCAGTAGTTCGACCTTGCTCCGTTTTGCGTCGTAGGGATCCAAGTGCAGTACCGAGTACGTCGGACGGAGGAAGTCGAGAAAGGCAGTCTTCTTGAGACCAAAGTCTCGTTCAATATCAAATATCTGTATTCGTGGCTCTGTTGAAATGATCTGCATATATACATCAGCCTCGTTTCGTTACAAAAGTCCACTTAAGACTACTCTGCTGTGTATGCATGTTCTTGAGACTATCATGGCAAGCCACCCACTTCAATATGGAGGCAGAGAAATTCTGCGATGAGTACCTTCCACATGCAGAGAAGTAACCAGTCTACGACCCACACGACGAAACCCAAAGTAGTCGGTGGGTCTTCGTCATTTTGAGAAAAAATCGTATACTGTTCAAACTATGGAAAACGTACTCGCCTACACACTCATAAGCGTCGTCGTAACCACAGCAATCTCGCTCGTGGGTATTTTTGCACTTTTAGCGACAAGGCGCATTGAACGCTATGTGACCTATCTCGTGGCACTTTCGGCAGGGGCACTTCTGGGAGATGTCTTCATTCACATCCTCCCCGAGGTGTTCTCGACCCGTGGGGAGATCACGAAAACAGCAAGTCTGATGCTCCTCGGAGTTCTTGTCTTTTTTATACTCGAGCGCTTTCTGCGCCACCACCACAGCCACGCACATGCCCACGAGCCCGAGGGATGTAGCGAAACTGGGGTGCGCGCCGTGGGCCACATGAACCTCATTTCCGACGGGGCGCACAACTTCCTCGACGGTATCGCTATTGGTGCCAGCTACTTGATTAGTATCCCCGTCGGTATCGCGACGACGGTTGCTGTCATCTTGCATGAAATCCCCCAAGAGATCGGCGACTTTGGACTCTTGCTGCACGCCGGCTTTACTAAAAAGAAGGCCCTTCTGTACAACATTTTGTCTGCATCCCTCGCGATCGTAGGAGCCGTACTGGCACTTGCCTTCTCCTCATTTAGCGAAAACGTCGCAACCATCGTCCTCCCTATCACTGCCGGGAGCTTCCTTTACATTGCGCTTGCTGACTTACTCCCAGAGTTACAGGAAACCACGGAATCAAAGAAAGCACTCCTCGAACTCTTTTTTGTTTTCCTCGGCATTGGTCTCATGTTTATCTTACTCTTGGTGGAGTAAGAAACTATGTAAACCAAAAGAAAATCCGCACGTGTGCGGATTTTCTTTTGCCTACTGACTGTACCCCCTCACACCTCCCCGTATGTCATCCCGGCGCAGGTGAGGAAGCGAGCAGTGCGCAGCTTCCGCAAGACCTTTTGCGCTTGTACTCAAGCCAAAAGGTATACAGCTCCTGTAAGGAGGGAACCAGGTGCTAATCCAACCTGGATCCCCGCCCGAACGAATGAATTCGTTCATTCGGGCAGGCCGTTCGTGAACGGGATGACACAGGGGTGTGAGGGGTTACTACTGACTTACTAGTTATTTCATGTGTGCCGAAGCCAACTTCGTCATCTCAAACATGGTCACTTCCTTCTTGCCACCAAAGACTGCCTGAAGCTTGTCGTCCGCAAGAATGTTGCGCTTGTTCTTCGGGTTCTGAAGGTCATGCTTCTTGATGTAGACCCACAAGTTCTTCACCACCTGAGTGCGAGGCATAGGCCCCTTGCCTACCACTGCCTCCAATTCCGGAGAGAGTGTGAGCGGCTTCGACAATGCTGAATTTACTGTTTTCGCCATAGTTATAGTCTGCTTAATATTGATATTAGGCATAGTCTAGCACTACCGCAGCATTTTGCACAGAGCAGACGTTTTTCAACAAAAAACACCACTTCGACATACTCAGTGCTGTCCTTTGCTTAAGAGAGGATGACCAACGAGACGTTGATCTTATTGGCCTTCCCCTCCCAAGGCCACCTTGTGCCGAAGCTCGGCTACTTCGACGCTTGCTTCTGTTCGTACTCCGCTACCAGTTCGCCGGCGATACCGATGCGCGGGAATCCTTTGAGGTCGGCGTGGGCCATGACCTCTGCGCGGAAAACGTTCGTGCGAAGAAATCGCTTGAGCTTCTCACTCCTAGATGGATCCGCCAGCTTGGGGTTCAATTCCTCGACTGCCTCTCGCCGGGTCGATTCGTCCGCACTGCCATCGAGTGCGATGAGTATGAGGTCGCCAGCCAGCCGCTTGAGCGCGTTCAAGCGCAAGAAATTGTACAACTCGGTGTAAGGTGGTTTACCCGCTGGGACTTCGAGGAGCTGGCATCCGTCGAAGAGCATGCTCCTGTTCATGCCGGTAGCATCCTCCGGCTTCCCTGGTTCATCCGCCTTGAGCAAGAGCACTCGCTCTTCTCCTTCACACACAAGGGCCTGCGAAGCGGTGAGATTGACGACTGCAAGTTGGACACTACCGATCAGGCCCGCTCTCGTAAGGGCAATGTTGATCATACCCTCAAGGTCGTCCATCTGACCTAATGTCCTCCTCTGGTCAGCGATGAGAAGGGCTACAGCAGTTTGCTCCCCGACCAAGGCCATGGCTTCGCGAACCCCCTCGAATTCCTCGTCGTGAATGATCTGCGCGGCCTGGTGCAGGCGCGCAATCTCTCCCTTTTTCAGCATGGGATGCCTCCTTCCTTATTGTCCCTGGTTCCGCAATAACACTACAACCTTCTGCAACTATGTCAAGGTTTTACGATGCTTTTTTTTAGATATCTATAAGGCGTGGAAAAAATAGAGAAACAAAAAACACCACTGACAGGGACGACGTGATGGTCTTTGTGTAATGCATGAGTCCTCCTTTTGTGAGTTGAATCATGCATGGGGTGGCTGCAGGTGGGTGGCAGCTGGCACCATTGTAAAATAGACAGAACTACTTTTTCTGCGCGAGCACCTCTCGCACTAATTGAAAGAACCAGCGGTGCGCCCGCTTGTTCCCCGGATCACCGATAAGGTCCTTCTGTTTTGAGTCCGGGAGGTAGCCCCATATCTCAAGCAGATTCCTCTGTGCTTCTTCGATACGCTTCTTACGAAACGCACCTTGTTCTGCGGGCAAAGACTCATAGAACAACGTCAGCGCGAGACACGCCTGCTTCGTAGGCATGTCAGACTCGTACACCCAGCGGTCGTAATCCTTGTCTGGCTTCTGCGGATGGAGGTAGTCGAATGACCTCATAATCATCCCCCCATGCCACGAAAGATTCCTCTTGTGGAACAGCCACGCTGCCGCTCCGCCAAACACAACAGCGATGATTCCGAGCACGATGATCAACGGAAGGTGTGATGAGCTGAATAGCATTGCTCCCTTCTCTTCCATTTCTGTTTTCCTCCTGACAATGTATTTTCTCCCCTACCGTATATTGACATACTGTATTGATACTGTCTAGACCAAAGAATCTCCAGAAACAACGACGGCCGCACCCCCTGGGTGCGGCCACCTGCTTCGGCAGGATTGTGAAAGAATGCGTCAATCTGGTCCTTTGTCGGTGAGTACCTCTTTGAAACACTGGAGTGCCCACCAACGCTCCACGCGGAAGTCGCCTGGAAGCCAGACGCAGGCATCGGCCACCGAGCGCACCCGCACCACGTCCCAGCAGCTCAGCATCCAAAGCAGCTTACCGCGACGGACGAGCAAGATGCGGTGGCGTGCACCTTTGCTATTCAGCAAGGTGTAGGCCTGAACGGTGCACCCGCGTCGCAAAGCGATCGCAGCTCCCAACTTTCCCCAAGCGACACAGTTGCCTTTCCCTGTGGAAAGGAGTGCCGCGAGCGACGGCTGCGGATGCAGATACTTCTCAGTCGACATTGTCGCGAGCCGCTGCACGGACCACTCGAAATGAGTTACCCAATCGTCCGTGCGCAGCTCTCCTGTGAGGAGAAATGCGAGGACAAAAAACTTAATCATGCGTTCCTCCTTCTCAACCGCTTCCCCACTTACTATGCAACCATTAAGCAAACAACCGTGCAAGCGTGTGTCCTCATGATACAATACAGCATCCATGGAAACGCGAACTGTCCAGCTTGAGGAAACCACCCTCTCCTATACGTTGCGGAAAAGTGCCCGCGCGCGGCGCATGTGGCTCTCGGTGTCGCACCGCGGCCAAATAGTCCTCACCCTTCCCCGCCGCTGGAACGAAGTATTGGCAGATCGCTTCGTGCGCGACAAAGCAACCTGGCTACAAAAGCACTTAACCCACTTCAAGCAGTATGTGCCCGTACCGGAAAAAATACTGCGGGAGCAGTACCAGCAGCACAAAGAGCGCGCTCGCGAGTTGGCAGACGGGAAACTAGTGTATTTCAATACCCACTACCAACTGTCGTATGGCAAAATTTCCATTCGCAACCAAAAGCGCCGCTGGGGGAGTTGCTCACCGGAAAACAACTTGAGTTTCAATTATCGTATTGCCCTTCTCCCGCAGGAACTCGCAGACTATGTGATCGTGCACGAGCTCTGCCATACGGCAGAGCATAACCACAGGAGAAATTTTTGGAATCTAGTGGCCAAGACGGTACCGAACTACAAAGACTGCATACGGCAACTGCGGACACGGTATCGCATCGGATTTTTCTAGCTTTGTGTTGCGCACTTGAAGTTCTCCTATGGAGCGGTATACTTTACGACAATGTCTGCTACCACACCATTTGCAATCGATACCTGGAATGAGCAGGGCGAACTTCTCGCAACCAAGCCCTATGCTGCTGTCGACCGCCGCGCCGATATACTCAAAAATGTCTTTGTTTTTGTGCTTACCTCAACACGAGAGCTTCTCCTCGGGTCCATTACCGAGAGCCACCTCTCGAAAAAGCTCTATAAGGGCAAGCTCGGCACCCCCACCGTTACCCTGCTCCGCCACGGGGAAGAACCTATGAAAGCCGCCGGGCGGGGGCTTATGAACGATCTCGCCATCCACCCATCGAAGATGACCTTTCTCGGCGAACACCTGGAAACCATGAGTGATGGCACGCGCCGTATTATGAATGTCTTTTTCTGCATCTATGATGGTGCAAAAAAGGTAAACACCCACACCCTGACGGAGATTCGTCTCATTCGCAGGGTAGAGCTCGAGCCACTCCTCCAAGTCAATCCCGATCAGTTTAGCCCGCAGTTTATTACCGCCTACTCGCGCTACAAACGAGTATTACCATTTTAGTTTGAATTTATTTGGAGTTTTGTGTTTTTGGCTTTGTGTTTTTGTAAAAACTATGGACGATTATAAATACGACTATCTTTTTATCGGCACTGGCAACTCAGCCCTCACCGCCGCCGCACTCCTCGCCAATGCAGGCAAGAAAGTCTGTATGCTCGAGGCGCACGATATTCCCGGCGGTTACGCCCAGTCGTTTAAGTGGGGCGAGCAGTACTATTTCTGCGGGCAGGTGCACTACATCTGGGGCTGCGGACCAGCCCTCCATTCCGGCGGGCAGGGCGGCAAGATTTACGAATTCTTAAAAAAGATTGGCCTTGAGAAGACAGTCACCTTTGAGCTCTACGATCCGAAGGGCTACGACGTGGTGCGTCTGCCCGACCAGAAACGTGTGGCAATCCCCTACGGCTTCGATAATCTGATCGTCAGTATCGACAAAGCGTACCCTGGAGAACGTGCCAAGCTTGAGAAGTTTGTGAAAATTATTGAGACCATCCGTTACCAAATTCGCATTTTCCCCGAAAACAAGGAGAACGGTGGCATCCACTGGTGGGAGTACCTAACGCAGGGTTGGCGCTTCCTCGCCTTGATTAAGTATCGTTACAAAACGCTGCAAGATGTTTTCGACGAATGTGGTTTGAGCAAAGAAGCCCAGGCGGTGCTCGCAGGTGACGCCGGTGACTTCATGTTGCCACCAGAAAAGCTTGCTATCTTTGCCTACGTTGGCCTTTTTTGCGGGTACAACACGGGTGCCTACTACCCTACCAAGCATTACAAGTTCTACTTCGACTCGGTAGCCAAATCGATCACCGACCATCGCGGCTGCCATATCTTCTACAAGAGCTTAGTGACAAAGATAGAAACTGAGGGAGATCGCGTAACAAGTGTCACCACCAAAGACGGCAGGACGTTTACCGCCCGTACAATAGTCTGCAACATGGATCCCCAAGCGGCGGCAAAGATGATCGGTCTCGAGAAATTCCCCGCCGCATATGCCAAGCGTCTCCAGTATGAGTACTCAGGCGGCTCGATGATGATCTACCTTGGGCTCAAAAATATTGATTTAGAAAAATGCGGTCTTGGCCGCTTCAACATCTGGCACTTGGCTCAGTGGGATGTGAACAAGATTTGGAAAGATCAGCAACAGGATGATTTCAGTAAGCCATGGTTTTTCATGTCGACGCCGACCTTGCACAGCAAAGAACCAGGTACCACACCCCCAGGAAACCATATTGTGGAAATCGCCACCTATGCAGAGTATACCCCGTGGAAAAATCTCAAGGATCGCGATATCAAAGCATATGAAATAAAGAAAAACGAGCTCGCCGAGCGTATCCTTGATCTCATCGAGAAAGAGTACATTCCTAACTTGCGTGAACATATTGATGTCAAAGTCATCGGCAGTCCGACTACCAACGAAGATTGGGTGTGGGCCCCGATTGGGAACGCCTATGGACAAAATATGACCGTGAATGAAGTTGGCCCCGGTCGCCTCAAGATGGAGACCCCCTTTACCAACTTCTACTTCTGCAATGCGACGGCCGGCTACGCAAGCATCCACGGCACAACGGGCAACGGCATGGACCTCTACATGAAGTTAACGGGCGACCACTTCTACGATGCGAAAAAAGCTCCCACTGATGCCGAATTTGTCGTCGACGCCTGGAAACGTGGAGCGACGGTGCCGACGATACAACCAGTATAAAGTGTGGAGAGAATCCTTATCGTCCTCGAAAATCTTCCTCAGTTAGCCCTGACTGTTCAAGTATCGAGCGAAATGTTCCATACGGTATTTCTTTCTTTGTCACCTTCACGATCACTGTCCTATCATTGCTTCGAAACTTTGTGTGTGATCCACGCTGTGATGCCAACATGAAGCCGTGGCGCTTAAGCGTCCGCAACACGGCACGTAGTTCAATCGGTCTAGGCATAGGCAAACTCACTTGATACAAGGTCAGGCCGCTCTATCTTGGTAACCTTTATAGGTCGGACATCTTCAAAGTACAGCTCTAACGCCTCGCGAAGAGCCTGGAGGGCCTCCTGTTTCGTAGTACCAAAACTGGAAATACCCGTGTTGATATTCCACGAGACGTAGTCTTTTCCTTCTTTCCAAACAATGTTCTTTAAGTTGATTTTCTTCATACCTAGAGTCTACTACACAGAGGGATGACGTGCAAAAGAAGAATTCTTTACCGTTCATCATGCACAAAAGAAAAAAGAACACCAACAGATGTTCTTTTTTCTAAAGAGGATGTACGAGGTATTCGTACTTGTTTGGCCCTCCTCTTCGTGGCCCGCCGGGCAGTGACTTTCACTACCCGGCATTCGCTCATCAGAGCTTGTTCTCGAGAAGGTACGTATCTACTGCTTGCCTCCCCATCTGGATGACGGCTTTGATGTCGCCCAGATCGGTGTGCCGCCAACCAATCGGGAGCACCTTCTTCGGCGCGATGACGTGCAGCTTGGGCAGTCGCTCGAATGCTTCTTGGCACGCATTGCTACGGGCTGGCATATAGTAGAGCAGCTTGCCCACTTGAGGATCGTGGAGGCCGTAAAGACACCCAAGTAGTTTGTAGAGCCAGGTCTCCAGCAGGCCAATCCGGTATCCCATCGGCCGGTGCGAGATGAACCAGAGCTGTGTCGCGCCCTCCATGTGCGGCGGGTCATAGGGTGGCTGGCACGCATGGCCACCATCCAAGTAGCGCTTCCCCGGCTGCGTGCGCGGCCAAGAGATCGCCATTTGCGTGCCTTTCAGGAGTGTGGCGACGGGATCCTCCTCGTCGTTGATGCACGCGAAGTGCGTGCCGGACGTCTCTGGATCACTCAAGGCCATCCACACCTTCTGCTTGCTCGCCCGGAGCGCAGGGATATCAAGCTTGTCGTCACCCTCGCGGTATGCCCGCTCGAGTGATCCTTGATCGAAGTAGGGGATGAGACCCCACTTCTTCTTGATCATCTCCCGCATGTGGCGCAGTGGGAAGTTCCAACCTTGCCGTATCTGGCCTGCCGCGACATACGTACCACTCGTTGCCCCGACCGAGACAGCGACCGTCTTTCGGGTGGCCCAACCAGGAAGGCCCACTTCTGTAAGCCTGACCTGGGCGCCGCACGAAAAGACCCCCTGCATGCACCCACCACTGATGTGTTCAACAATCTTTTCCTCCGCCATGCGGCACCTCCTTTCAGGCGTTCGTTGGGTTTCTGTTCTGATATATATATTGACATAGTATATTTAATCCGTCAAGTTACACGACATGGTCCAAACGAAAAACCGCTCGACAGCGGTTTTTCTTTCCATTCCATTTCGTAGTGGTTTACTTTACTTAACTTTGATGAGCCATGAGCCGATATCCCAACCGACGAGGTCGTTTCCGAATCGTCGACGGAGGATATCGGAGGTTTCTTCGTAATACTGATCTGATGCTTCTTTTGTGTTTCCTCTCGGATCATTGTAGGTGAACCCGAGGCCTACTTGGTCGCTTGATGTTTTGCGAATGTGGAGCTCTTCGTAGTTCGGATCCTTTGCCCACTCGTCCGCCAATTTACCTAACTCTTCCAGGGGAAGCTTCTCGCGAAACTTCCAATACCCTATAACCTTGTATTTTTTTTCCATATGAATTGAACTTAAATGAATAATGAAGTGAATGGAATGGAACGGTAGTATAATACCACAGGAATGCGCTCTACGCAAACAGGTAACGGGGTATCTGCTCACAAAACTGAGTAATCCACTCTTGCTGTCATCCCCATTAAGACGTGAGTCCAGGGCCTGAAATGAACCTGGTTCCCGGCCTTCGCCGGGATGACACGATACGGGAAGTGCAAACAACCCCTTATGGTGTAGCCATGACTCAGGGTTGTGAGCAGTTACGTAACGGGTACCTGTTTGCGCTATCTATCTTGTGTCAAAGTTTGCTGCAAGTCGTTTTCCCGATCGTGCTGCGCCTTCGGTCCAGGGGCTATTCATGTAGTCACCGATAAAATAGATGCCATTTTCGCCTTGGTGTTCTTGCACAAATTTTTTTACTTTGGTCACATAGCCGTGCGGAAACTTAGGCATCGCGCACGGCCATCGCTCGATGTCGTGAAAATGCGCTGGTGCCGCACATACACAAGACTCCCTTGTACACAAGGGAGTCTTGTGTAGAATTTGCGCAATTTCGGGACAAACTTTTTTTAATTCTGGAAGGACCACTCTGAGGATTTCGTCGTCCGTCTTCCCCATCAACTCTTTAGCAGCCTGGTCGTGCAGGTAAACGTTAAACAAGGTTGAACCTTGCTTGACAAGATCGCTTCCCTTACGTGCTTCGAAAATACAGGAACTGACGATTTTGTTTTCCACATATGGCACGTAGATGCAGTGGGTTGTGTCGGCGAAGAGATCGACAGCCACTTTAAAAGCAAGCGTGATAGTGCTCCCGTACGAGACCGACTCGAGCAGCTCCGTCTGCGCCGGCGTTGGATGGGTGAGCATTGCCTTCGCTGCCGGTGCCGGGCAAGCAAACACCACGGCATCGAACAGTTCATCGTGTTCGTTCACAATTACACTAATTCCCTCATTTTGCCCATTTCCAGAATTCACGTTATTCCAGCGATCGCTGGAATAACGTGAATTCTGATTTGAGGCAACTGAGCTTATATTTGCGTTCGTAACAACCGTGAGATGCCTTGCGAGTGCATTGGGGATCGCCTGCACCCCACCCTTAGGGTACTCAGCGCTGAACTCCTTGTTCCCCACCATCGACTTGAGGAGGGTGAGCATCATGGCGGTACTCACCGAGTCTGAAAGGTAGAAATGAAGGGTGGCGGTAAAAGGGTCCGCGATATAGTCGACCACTTCGTCCCCCACTGCTTGCCGCAAGTAGTGACTGGCGTTGTCGAAGTCGAGTGCATCGGGAGTCGTTGAGAGGTCAAAAAAGTCACTCCGCCCTCCGGACTGGGACGGACAGGCCGGTACTTTTCGGAGAGCAAGCTTAAGTAAAAACCAGAGGAAGCGGAAACGAGAACCTATCGAGAGTACAGAAAGCTTAAGTACCTCGAGAGGATTCTTGAGACCAAGTGGGTAGGCCTTACCATCACGGATGACCCGATGGGTGCGATCTGCTTGGAGTGGTACCCACTCGATACCAAACTCTTTCGAATAGTCTCGCAGGGTTGTGTAGTGACGACTCAAAAGGGTTGCTCCTGAATTGAACTCAAGACCATCTTTAACCCGAGTGGCCATGCGCCCCCCGACATCAGCGTTCTTTTCATAAACGATCACCTCGTATCCCGCCTTTTGGAACTCATATGCGCAAGAAAGTCCCGCTATCCCCGCCCCAATGACTGCGATTCTTTTTTTACTCATACTCGCTATATAATTTGTCTTCGTGAAGACTTAGGCCACGGCGATCCAGAGAACATTTCCTGGATTGCTTCGGATTACCTCGCAAAGACGCCTTAGGGATTATGCTTGATTGATAATCATTTCTGCCACACGTTTGCCGCAGCGGGCGGCGCCTTCGGCCCAGACAGCGTTCAGGTAATCCCCTGCCAGGTAGATATTATTCTCTCCTTGTCCTTTCGCCTCAAAGGCAACCACCGAATCGAGGTAGGTATGCGCAAACTTGGGCATCGCCTCCGGCCAATAGGTGAAGTCGTGCGGTTGAATCAGACTGTGCGAAAACGAGAAGCCTTGCTTCCTGATGCATTTGGAAGCAAGGCTTCTGGGCTCAGTTTTCGGACAGTCTGCGATTTCGGGACATACTTTTTGAAGCTCGGTAAGCACCGCTGAGAAGATCTCATCCTTGGTTCTGGTGGCAAGCTCGCGAGCGGCAGCTTCGTGGAGATACACAACCAGGAGCGAACGTTCGGCATGCTCCAAGCTCGCACTCTTGCAAACTTGGTTGTCGTAACCAGCAACAATCTTGTTTTCCACGTACGGTACATAGGTGAGATGTACACGATCAGAGAAAAGGTTGACGGGAACACTGAAAGCAACAGTCATCGTCGCGGCGTAGGAGAGTCGTGCAAACATCTCGGTAGCTGAGGGCGACAGTGCCTTCACTATAGTGCGAGCCACACTCCCCGTGGTCGCCACCACCACGCTATCAAAGAGCTCGCTTACACCATCGTGTACCACCTCTACTTTGTTCCCTTTGGGAGTAACGGAGGTGACAGCTACACCATTCTGTACGTTCAGCCTCTTCGCAAGAGCAAAGGGGAGAATTGCCATGCCACCTGGCGTGTACCATACGCGCACCCCGCCTGTAATCATCATGCGCATAAGAGCAAAGAGGGCGGCCGCACTGATCTCATCCGTCCGGTGGAACTGCATGACCCCTGTAAAGGGGTCGGCGATGTAGTCTGCTACTTCTGGCGAGATTTGTTCGCGCAAATAGGTAGCCGCCGACATCGTACGCAAGTGAGCTGGATTCTCGGAAAGATGGAAGAAGTCGAGTGGTTCAGGAATGAGTTTAAGTTTTATTGCCCACCACACAAGTCGGAGACGAGCCCGGAACGAAAGCAGTCGAAAACGAAAGAGTAGGTCAACGAGGCTGGTGAGCTCAATATAATACGCCTCACCACCGCGCATAATCCGGTGTCGATTGTTGGGCCCACTCCAATGCCAAGGAATACCAAGCTCTTCGATATACTGACGCACCAAGTCATAGTGCCCAATGAAAAAGTCGGCGCCGGCGTCGTAGCGGAGTCCGTCTTTGGTCTTCGTTTGCATACGCCCGCCTGCAATCTTTTCTTTTTCAAACACCACCACGTCATGTCCGGCTTTTGTAAGCTCATAGCCAGCAACAAGGCCAGCGATACCTGCCCCCACGATAGCGACCCGCTTTTTTACAACTGTTTCCATAGATGTGGTAGAATAGTTCCACTGTAGCAATTTTTGACCATGGACTCAAACGATACACAAGTGTACGACATTCTCATCATTGGTGGTGGCCCAGCCGGAATAGAGGCTGCTTTGCAGGCCAAGAAGCTTGGCCTCACCTATCTGCTCCTCGAGAAGAAATACATGGGCTCGCTCATCCGCGACACCATGGCGGAAAAAAAGTTCTACCATGTGTATGGCCGCAACACAGCCGCCATGAAAGGCGACCTTGTGTTTCCGGATCGTGTCAAAGGCGATGAACTTGTTGCTCTGTGGCATGAACAAGCTGCGAGTCTCCATACAAAGATCGCTACCGTCCTGAAAATTGAAAAAGTTGGTGATCTTTTCCATATCACCACTACCAACATCACCAGACTGTCCGAAAACGAGAAGCCTTGCTTCCAAATGCATCAGGAAGCAAGGCTTCCGCATCCAGTTTTCGGACAGTCTGGTGGTTACCAGGCGAAAAAGGTGATCCTCACCAGTGGCACGTTTGAGAATCCCCGCAAGCTGCATGTGCCAGGTGAAGACGGGCACGAAAACATTTTCTACGCTCTCGACTACTACAACGATTATGTAGAAAAAACAATTATCGTGGTGGGTGGTGGCAACAGCGCCCTCGAGACTGCCATCTACCACGCCGAGCGCAACAAAATTATTCTCATTGTACGCAAGGACCACTTCACCGAAAGTGTTACCCCCAAGAATACAAAAGATGTCGAGGATATGGCCGCGGAGGGGAAAATTGCAATTTGGTGGCAAAGTAAGATTATCGCCATCGAGGGACAAACGGCCACCGTCGACCACGCGGGAGTCACCGAACAACAACCGTTTGATTTCATGTTTATCCACGCAGGCTATGAGAAGCCGCTCGAATTCCTGAAAAGTGCCGGCATCGAAATTGAGGAGTCGCTCGGGGGCGGTAAGCCGAAGTGTAATGAGCAGTTCGAAACCAATGTGCCGGGCCTCTTCATCGCCGGCGGCCTCACAGGAGCCGACTCGGTGATTGAATCTGCAAACCAAGCGTACGATATCGTGCACCACATACTATCTAGTTTCAGTTATGATAACCCCTCACACCTCCCCGTATGTCATCCCGGCGCAGGCCGGGATCCAGGTGGGATTCTGGTCCTGGATCCCCGCCCGAACGAATGAATTCGTTCATTCGGGCAGGCCGTTCTTCAACGGGATGACACAGAGGGGAAGAAGCAGGGTGTGAGGGGGTACCAGTTATGAACAGTACAACCCGCAATAGACTGTTATACTGATTTCTATGACCTACTACTTTGACCGATGTATAGACCTCATGCATCGCTGGAGTATTCCTCTCTTGCGCTACGCGCTTGCGATTATTTTCCTTTGGTTTGGCGCCCTCAAACTGCTCGGCGTGAGTCCTGTCGTCGACATGATCCAGGCATCGTACCCTTTCTTCCCCTCATGGTTTATCTTTGTACTGGGTATCTGGGAAGTCTGCATTGGGCTCGGGCTCCTCACGAAGAAACTGCCGCGCATCACCCTCACTCTGCTTTGGCTCCAGATGCTTGGTACACTTGCCTCCCCTTTTTTCGCTCCCCATCTCTTTTTCAATGCAGGCAACTTGTTCTATCTCACCACTCTTGGTGAATTTGTGATTAAGAATATCGTCCTTGTAGCAGCGAGTTTTGTCATTGCCGGCTACACTATCAAACACTACTAGTCGTATTGTTTGAAAAACACAAAACGTAAAGCACCCGCCCGAACGACTCGTTCGTTCGAGTCGGGCGGGCAAAAACCAAACTAGGCAGCAACTCGAGAGAGAAGCGTAGAGGGAAAGGACGTTTAGCAGCAAGCGAGCCCTCACCTCCGTCTCGGCCGTTCGCCGGCGTCCGAGCTTGGTGTTGGAGAGGTGAGGATGCGAGCAAGCGCAGCATCCGCAAGACCTTGTGAGCTTGTACTCAAGCCAAAAGGTGTATAGCTCCTGTAAGGAGAGCCTTGACAGCGAGGACGCCGAAGACAGAACGAGGCTCCGCAGGAGAGCCGAGTGTGCCGAGAGGAGGTGAGGGTGAGCGACCTTATCCACACCGCACACTTCCATTAAGCAAGGGGTGGGGTATACTTGTAACAATTTGCCTATGCCCGTACAACTCCGTGAAATCGTACAAGAATGCATCGCACGTATCCATGTTTCAAAAATGGGAGACTGGATCGTGTACTTTATTTTTAATCGGCTGGGACTCGAGCGGCTCGATATTCCCAAGCACGTACAGTAACGATCTATGCAATCCCGCTTTGTGAGACTGACACCGACCACCTCCCCCACTCACAAAGCGATACACAAGGCCCTCGTTTTCGATATGGATGGCGTACTGGTTAATTCTGAACCGATGCATGCGCACGCCGAACGCATCACCTGCGCATCCTACGGCATTGATGTCAAAGCATCGTTCTGGAAGCAATGCCAAGGGAAAATGGCCCGGGAGATTTTTACCCTCATCCTCGAGCACCAGCCGAGTGTCCCTATCTCGGTGGACGAGCTCGTTGCCTACAAGAAATCAATTTTTGAAACAAAACTCAAGCGCACCATTGCCCCCATCCCCGGCGCCCTGCTCTTTGTGTCTGAAGTGCGAGCGCTCTTTCCCCGCATAGCACTCGCTACCTCGAGCGATCGTGCCACACAACAGGCCTTCTTTGCACGCTTCCATCTGGATCACGCATTTGATGTCATTACGACCGGTTCAGACGTACGTCATGTAAAGCCAAACCCCGAGGCGTATATGCTCACTGCGTCCAAGCTCGGCCTGGCACCAGCGGAATGCTTGGTCATCGAAGATAGTCCCATTGGCATCTCCGCCGCTCGAGCTGCCGGCTGTGCCGTCATTGGCATTGCAACAGGCACCCTCCCTCATGAGTTGTATGCCGCCGGTGCGCATCGAGTGGCCCGCTCCTACCGAGAGCTCATGTTTACACTTCTCGAGACCCGTTGCCTTCCCAGCCCCTTCGTGTTTACCTAACATTCTCGCCTTTTCATCTTTTGTGCATCACTCGTACAGTAGCGGCACAAAAAGATCGCCTATGGGCGATCTTTTTGTGCTGGGCACTGCACATGCACCGCGTGCCGTACACCGATTACTGCGCAGAGGTAGTAAAACTGAGTTCACTTGATGTAGTCATGTTGTGCGACGCATCTGCAGTGGAGACGATGTAGTGATAGGTGGTACTTGCCGCGAGACCAGAGAGGCGAAGATCATGGAAGTAGCCAAGATCGGTTGAGCTCGCATACGCAGCACCTGTCGTGGATACTGGTGTCACTGTACTCACCCACGCCTTACTGTCAGAACGCTCACTCGTCGCCCAGATGAGTCGTGCACTGTCTTTTCCTATCTGGATACTGGTGACCCCAAAGAGTTCAGGTGCCACGATATCGAGTCGCTCGTTTTTTATTTTCTCTTTTGTATCTTCCTTGCGTTCATCTTTCCAATCATTTTTGCGGTCGTTATGCTTGGACTTCTTATCTAACTTCTTGTCTAACTTCTTGAGGATTCCTTTAGGAAAATCCTTCCCATTTTCTATTCGCTTTTCTATGCCACGGGGCAAACGCACCGACCCCTCGCCAGCTACCTGCACAGCAAGCTGCGCCCGGAGTGACGCCAATTGGCTTTGTAATGTTTGCATCTGAGCAAGGATGCTCAGAGTGGCAGAACTCTCCATACTATTTTGTGCCGAAGCGGGCAAAGCAACGCCAAGGAGGAGTGCGCCCAATACGGCTAGTGATGCTATTTTTTTCATATTTTTTGTATGTTTGTATTGTACCTTAGTACTATTATTCGACCGTATGTAGCTACTGACGGATGCCAGGGACTGTTCTTTCTTTACGATAGAGAGCAGGGTATTTCCACATTTACAATTCTATGCGTATCTCAGTTCTTTGCTGCATCTCTATGGGACTATCTTCCAGAAAAGGAGGCGGCGTATGGCGTCCGTCCGGTCTCTCGAGAGCAGTATCCACTTCAGCAGCTACCTGTACCTCTCGTGCCATGCGACGGGCCTTTTGCGAGAGCGTAAACGCCTCGCCGCGCTTCCCAGCACGAAGGCGCGCCTTCCCCTCCTGTACCACTTGGTCTGCCACACGAAGTCGCGCTCTCACTGCACCAGATGCCTCCTCTGACACTCGGCCCTCTCGCTGCGTGAAAAAGTTATTTGCATCGTCAATCTGTACCGTCGCTCTTTGCAGCGTCGCATCAACATCTTCGTCTGATGTTAATGGTCGAGCGACCACTTTCGCCTCAGTCGCTCTTCGTAACGCAACAGCACGCTTTCGTTGTTCCCGCACCGCCTGAAGGACCACACGGAGTTCGGGATGCGTCTGCGCCTCCACCCGCACCTCATTTTTTTCAAACACTTCATTTTCAACCGGGAGAAACGCCGCAGGTGCTGGAGCCACACTGAGATCAGCGAGGATGCGTTCGTGGGAGGCAAGGGTTGACTCCAAGTCTGAGCTCACTTCGGCGGCAACCGCAACCTGTGTCCCCTGTGCCGACAGCTGGATATTCTTGTTTGCATCATCCGTATGCGCGAGAAACGCCCCTTCGAGATCGCTCCGGGTTTCCGTGGTCAGTTTTCCCTGGTGCGCCAACTGCTCTATCTCCTCGAGTCGTCGAGCAGCGAGCTTCGCTTGGACGCCGGCACGCGCTGCGCCAGAGCGCGCCAATGAGGTACGCACTTTTTCGTTTACGTTAATTTTTAGCGTATAGAGCGAGTCCCCCGGTAGCGCCCCTTCGGCTGCAAACGAGGTACCGGTACCAATAATAAGTAGGGCGAGAACAGCGAGGGTCAGCCTTCGAAATGTAGTGAGTTGGTAGCCAAGCAGAGTGGCAGAGTCCTGATACGACAAGAGTGCTTTCTTCTCTCCACCACGAAGAGGATACTGCTCCATATGCGCAGAGAGTGCTGCTTTTATTTGCTCCTTTTCGGTTGTCTGCAGATGTACACTCTCGCGTACTTTGTGTAGTAATGTGTCCATATCAGGTGTTGTTTGTTTGTTCGTAACTTTTTGTTGTCCCCACACTCCTTGAGATCACGAGCAGCTCTCGAGCCTTTTTGAGTCCACGGTGGAGACGAACCGATACCGCATTCTCCGTCTCCTGCAGCGCCTCCGCAATCTCGCGCGGCGAAAGATCGTCGACGTACCGCAAGGTTATCACATCCCGGTACTGCGGCTCTAGCTTGTCGAGCACCTGAAGCGCACGCCGCACGTCGAGGATTGATTCCCGTGATGCTACGGTAGTGTCTTCGGGGTCAAATCCGTCGTCTTGCATGGCATCGAGTGAGGACGTTTTCTTTTTGCGAAAACTATCGACAACCAGGTTGTTTGCAATACGATAGAGGAAGGCTTTCATGCTCTTGATTTCGCCACCACCCCGTAGGTATTCCCACGTTCTCGTAAACGTCTCTTGGGTGAGGTCGCGCGCCCGTTCTCTGTCCGACATACGAAAGAAGCAGTGCCTGAAAATTGCATCAGCGAAGCGCTCATAGGCCTCAAGGAACTCATTTTCTGTATCGTGATCTTCCATAAAATAGACGTAGTGAAGCCTGTATTCTTTCGATTTCGCTTGATCCAAAGCCACATAACTGTACTCCGTGAATGTGGAATTGTCTAGGTTTGCGGACTTACCCACAGGAATACGTTTACCTCTTACTGTACAGCAGGTATACTAGGGGTAACATATACTAGTTATATATAATACATATTACATGCACGTCACTTTACGTTCCTACACGTTTCTCACAGGGATTTTGTTCGCAATTATTGGCTTAGCACATGCGGTCCGCTTGTACTACGGCTGGGTCATTTCCATAGATGGTACCGTCATGCCCGAGTGGGTAAGCTGGGTCTTCATCATAGTCACTGTCGGTATCGCTTGGGAGGCCATGAAGTTGAGCAAAGGGAAGGCCAAATAGAGCGCTCGGCCTCTGCGTTTCGTGGCACATGTCTCTGCTCCAGCGGCCGAGACATTAAGTACTCGCGCCTCTTTGGCCCATTGTGACTGCTGTCACTTTTTGAATTCTTAATGGGCCAAAACCAAGCTCCGGCGCTCCGTAATGCCACGAAACGCAGAGGCCTCGCTCTGGACCAAATTCAGCTGGTAGCCCATTTGTAAAGCATATGCTCGCTCTTGCCACTGCTAGCATTTGAGTTATATGTGAAGTGTATTCGTCTTTGCGAGCGAAGCGAAGCAATTCAGGTTTACAAAACACCTATTCAAATGTCATTTGACGGTCTGCCTATGACCTTGTAGGCTCTTTTCATATGAATCCAAGAACTACTGACCCGAAGAACACCTCATGGGGGAATGTTGCCCCGTGGTATGACGAGGTAATACAAGATCCCGAAAGCTACCAGAAGCAAGTTATTTTGCCGCACCTCCTGCGACTCATGGCCCTTACGTCGCGCGAGCCCGTCCTCGATCTTGCCTGCGGCAGCGGGTTTTTTGTGCACCAGTTTATGAAGACGGGTGCGGATGTGATGGGTATCGATGTAGCTCCGGAACTCATCGCCATCGCCAAACGCCACGCTATTCATGGCGAGCAGTTTCTCGTGGCTCCGTCCGACAATCTGCCGGTCACTGATCAGAAATTTAAAAAAGTAAGTATCATTCTCTCACTGCAAAATATTCAGAACTTGGAGGGTACGCTGCTTGAGTGCCAGCGGGTCCTTGCGCCAGGAGGCTCTCTTTACCTTGTGCTCAATCATCCGGCCTTCCGCATTCCCCGCTCCAGCAGTTGGGGTTTTGACGAGAAAGAGCAGGTGCAGTACCGCCGAGTCGATCAGTACATGTCGGAGTCCCGTACCGAGATTGATATGCATCCGGGCAAGAAGCCACAGGAAACGACCCTCTCCTTCCACCGACCCCTGCAGGTGTACATGAAGGCCCTGCGCAAATGCGGCTTTGCCGTTACCGGCCTCGAAGAATGGATCTCACACAAAAAGAGCGAGCACGGCCCCCGCGCCAAAGCAGAAGACACCGCTCGCAAAGAAATCCCACTGTTTTTGTTTCTGGAAGCGAGGAAGCTTTCGTAGATTTAAGCTATAAGGTTTTTTATACTCCTCGTCCTTGCGAGGGCGAAGCCCGAAGCAATCCAGGATGCGTCTGGATTGCTTCGTCCCTTCGGGGGCCTCCATGGGCACTCCCCATTTCTAATCGCTTCGGCCAAATAGCACTTCCATTTTCCAATCGGGACTACCCTCAGGAAAATCAGGTCGCTCAAGAAATGTAGATCGCTCGCAAAGACGAATAATTCATCATTTCAAAAAACAAATTGGGCCGCGCTTCCCTTGGAAAGCGCGGCCCACCCCTGCGTTCGGGGATCAGTAGGCTGGCGGAAGCAGCCCATCCACACACTTGGCTTGCAGCACGTACGCGACCACCTGTTCGATCGTGAGCTTGTCGCAAGTAGCTTTGACCGCGAGCGCCCAGTTGAAGTGGACCTGATGTTCCCAGTCATCGAGGTATGACTGGATACGAGTCCACTCTCTCCCAGGGAGCTTCTCCTGGAGCTCGGTGAGCATACGGTGTGTTTGTCCTGCGCCAATTGATGCCGACAGTCCGATGGCGCACTGTTCGCATCCTATTCCGTAGGGCCCGAAGTCACCATACGTGCAATCGTGAGTGATACAGTACACACCACGCTGTATCGCACACTCCTTGCAGCCGAGACCATTTTCCTCCCTCTTCGTTGCTCGATTGGGAAGAATGTAGACCAGGCGGACTTGAGATTTGCAGAGTCCACAGGACATCGTGCCGCTCCCTTCGGGAGCAAGTTTCATAGAGCTCATCGCAACCTCCTCCGTTGCCGTAGCCATAAAAGCACGCTAAGATAACAGTTGTCAATTATGCATTTCACCGTTAACCACAACTTACCGAACTCTCTTGCTCGAGCAGGCACACTCGTGACCGATCACGGGGTTATCGAGACACCAGCTTTTGTGACTGTGGGTACCAAGGCGACCGTGAAAGCACTCACGCCAGAAGATGTGGTAGCAGTTGGCGGGCAAGTAGTCCTCGCGAATACCTACCACCTCTACTTGCAGCCCGGAGAAAAGATCCTCCGCCAAGCAGGCGGCCTCCACAAATTTATGAACTGGAGCGGGCCCACCATGACCGACTCCGGTGGCTTCCAAGTCTTCTCCCTCGGTGCCGCCTTCGGCACGAGCATCAGCAAACTCTCGAAAGCATCACATCCGAAGGTTCAACCTTCGGATGTGATGCACCTGCCAAGTGGATTTCCAACCGAGAATGAACGGGCTCGCCTTGTGAAGATCAATGAGGATGGGGTAACATTTCGATCACACATCGACGGGAGTGAGCACCGCTTTACGCCAGAGCGCTCGATGGAGATGCAGCACAACATTGGCGCTGACATTATGTTTGCGTTCGATGAGTGCACCTCCCCTACTGCCCCGTATGAGTATCAAGTAGAGGCGATGGAGCGTACCCATCGCTGGGCGGCACGCTCACTTGCGCACCACACCAAACTGGCAAAGGAAGATCCTCTCCCCTACTCGCAAGCACTTTTTGGCATAGTCCAAGGGGGCCGCCACCAAGACTTACGTGAAGCAAGTGCCCGTTTTTTATCTGAACTATCTCCGCAAGCTGGCGGGTTTGATGGCTTCGGTATTGGTGGATCCTTTGACAAAGAAGACATGGGTGCAGCCGTGCGGTGGGTAAACAGTATTCTCCCCGAGGAGAAGCCACGGCACCTCCTCGGCATCGGTGAGCCCGGAGATCTCTTCGATGCAGTCGAGAACGGCTGCGACCTCTTTGACTGCGTGGCCGCCACCCGCATGGCACGGAGTGGCACGCTCTACACATCACATGGGCGTATCAACATTATGAACACTGGATTCCGTAGTGACTTCTCCCCTATTGACCCCGTGTGCGAGTGCTCAACCTGTGTAAACCCCCACGCTTCGGGGAGGGCGCCCTACACCCCTAACCCAGCCAGAGGCTGGTCGGCTAGCCCGGCGTCCGGACGCCCTAGGGGCGACGCCACAGGAGTGGCGTTTAGCCGTGCCTATCTCGCCCACCTCTTCCGCGCGAACGAGCTCCTGGCCTACCAGCTCGCCTCGATTCACAACCTCTCCTTTATTATTCATTTGGTGAAAAAAATTCGGCAATCACTTTTCGACGACACATTTTTTACATTCAAAGAAAGCTTCTTACGTCAGTATGCAAAAGTTACATAATGCACGGAAGGCTGGAGTTGAGTCAGGCGTCCGACGTCCGGGCCCCGTTTTGAGACCTGCCCGAACGGTACCCCGCCAGAAGCCGTCCGAATGGACATTCGTCCGGGCGGATGACATTAGTGTCGGGCTGGCGTTCGGATCGGGCGGGCGTCGAGCGTCTAAGAATTCTTTTCGAGACAGAGTGCTTGTGGTAGTAGCCAAGATACCGAGAGGAAAAACAATGACCTACAAAGAAGTGGCCACAAAAGCGGGAAACTCAAACGCTGCCCGAACGGTCGGCAACTACATGAAGCAAAACTTTAAACTAACGATTCCTTGCCACCGCGTCATCCGCTCTAACGGCACCATCGGTGACTACAACCGCGGCGGCCCCGCAAAGAAACGTAAACTTCTTCAGTCTGAAGGCGCACTTTAGCTAATCCAGCCTTATTTTTGGCAAGGTTAAACCTTGCTTTTTATAGTCATCTTTTAGGAAACTGGGGTTAAAGAAACCGCACAATGTGCGGGTTCGGGGACGGAGACAAGCTCGACGTCCTTGGGGATCCCCAGGGCGTCCCGCGTGAGCGGAACGCCCTGGGCAGGTACTCTACTTGCCCGTGGCGGCGGGCTGGGACGGATGTCCCTACACCAATGCCGGAGCTTATCCCGGCTTTCCAGCTGCGATCAGATCGCGATGAACGTGGCGGGCGCGGCCGTGTCGACGATAGCGACTTGGCCTTGGTAGTGCACCCGGGCCATCTGCCAGCCGATGCTCAGACGTGGGCCGCAGGCGAAGATCGGCGAACCGGTGATACCGTCGCATTGCGCCGTGGTCATCGCACCGCTGGTGAGGGTAGTCCGTGTCCAGGTGCCGTTGCCGAGACCGAAGTCCACGACCATCTCCGAGCCGAGGAGCTTCTTGATGGCCAGTTGAAGGGCCGTCGAAGATGTGCCGCCGGTTCTATAGAGCTTCTCCAGCTCCTTCATGGCGTTGGCCGGGGCGATGGTGGTCTCGCTGGTGAACGTCGGATCCGTAGAGGGCGTGCCGCCGGTCCTGTAGAGCTTCTCCAGCTCCTTCATGGCGTCGGCCGGGGCGATGGTTGTCTCGGCGATCAGCGTGTTCCAGGTCGGCCGCTGCGGCAGAATCGGAGCCGTGTGAATCGCGAGAATGCCTTGCGTGACGTGGCTGCTGACGCCCGTGTTGATCGTGGCGGTGGCAGGCATGCCGGGGGCCGTGACGGCGCCGAAACGCAGCGTGTTCGACGTGGTGGTTGACGGGTGAGCCGTCAGGAGGCTGGCGCCGGCGAACGTGGCCAGCACGAGCAGCGCGACAATCAGCAGAGGCGTCATTTTCTGCAGGAACCCGAAGGTCGGGGTGTCGGCGGTGGTGGCCGCCGTGCGGTTGCGAGTCATGGTCATCTTGTGTTCCTCCAATCGGGACCGGGCTTTTTCGCGGGAGTCTCCCGCAGCGTGCCCAGCCATTCTTGTTCTCCGATGTTTGAAATCACACACTCCTACCGAATAAGGAAAACCTGCACTTTTATTTCTGTCTTCCCTTCCTGAGTCAAGCTCTCCTAAACTACATGGTTTAGGATCACCTCCTTTCCTGCAAAATGGCAGAATTTTGAAGAGGTCAGACTAGATTACAAGTGCTCTGTGTACCTAGTTGGGAATGTACTGATACCATCCCCAATCAACTCTTTCGCACCACAGCGTTTACTGATATACTCAAAGCATGGCAACACCCATGCTTACTGTCGTCGCCCATGATTCTGTGCCCGCATTACGTTTACTCATAACCAAGACCCGTGATGCGGCATGGAAACAGCGATTGAAGGCCGTCCTCAAAGCACAGGAAGGCAAGAAAAGAAAAGAGATAGCCGAAGCACTAGTCACCTCAGAGCGCAGCGTCGGTACGTGGATCAAAGAGTACAATGATGGAGGAGCCGAGGCTCTCAAGACGAAACCAATGGGAAGAAAGTTCGGCCCACAACGATGGGAAGCAGACATTTTCGATGATCTCACTAAAGAAATCGACAAAGGTGGGTACTGGTCAATTCCAAAAATGCAAGAGTGGCTCCGCGAGCACCACCAAAAAGATATCCCCGAACAAACAGTCTGGTACCGTATGGACCAGCTGGACTACTCATACAAATCAGCACGACCACATCCGGTACAAGGGAACAAAGAAAGGCAGGAGGCCTTTAAAAAGGGGGCCTCACTGCGTTCTTGGAGCCGTTAAAACACAAAGCATTTGAACTGTTTTTCGGTGATGAGATGCGCTATGGTCTCATCTCGAACTTCAGACGAAGCTGGTCGAAGGTTGGAGCCCGCACCATCATCGACAGCCAACACTCCTTCGACAACCGCTATCTCTTTTCCGCTGTCTCCCCGATTTCGGGAGACAGTTTCCACCTCACCTCCATCGATGGTTTTGATACGGAAGCGGCACACACTTTTTTACTTGAGCTCAAGAAAAAACATCTGGACAAGATGGTAATCTTAGTCTGGGACAATGCGCCCTGTCATCGTCCGCTCGTCCATAGAGAGATTCCCGGTCTCATCATTCTTTTTCTGCCGCCGTATTCACCCGAGCTAAACCCAGCAGAACGCTTTTTTGAGGAGTTGCGCAAAGCGACGGCAAATACCATTTTCAAAAGTATCGAAGAACAAGAGGTTGCGATCGAAAAGAAACTGAATACGTTAACTGATGATATTGAAGGGATGAAACGCTTATTGGGCTATGAATGGATTAAACGACAGTGGGAAGATGTTGTTTAGAAATGGTATGATTGGCCTATTTGGCTCTCTACTCTTAACGCTACACCTCTCACAAAATTCTGCAAGAGCTTCACATTTCGTGGTGGATAACAGGTGGATAAATATATTGACAAAAAAACAGGAACCTTGGCACAAGGAACGAGTTGAGGTTCTTCCCGAGGCCGTTCGCCGGCGTCCGAGCTCGGTGTTGGAGAGGTGAGGATGCGAGCGAGCGCAGCGACTTTGTTTTCTTATGAGCGAAGCGAATTAGAAAACAAGAAGTACTCCTGTGGTGCATCCGCAAGACCTTTTGAGATCGTACTCGATCCAAAAGGTGTACAGCTCCTGTAAGGAGAGCCTTGACAACGAGGACGCCGAAGACAGAACGAGGCTCCGCAGGAGAGCCGAGTGTGCCGAGGGGAGACCTCAACGAGTGACGCTTTTCTGAATCGCCTTCCAGTGCTTCTTCATGTCAGCGGCCATAGCGCGGAGTTCTGCTTTGTCCACATTCTTCACCGCTTCGTATTTCGCAGCAACTTTATCGATTAACGCTTCGTAGCCGTCCTGGCTTACTTCCTTCATCCCCTCAAGTCGATTGAGGACTTCCCCTTTTGCTTTCAAGGCCCAGCTTTTGATCTTCGTCTTTCGCTTTTTGTCTAACTTCCCGTACAAAAAGTAGGCCCCGGCAACAGTAGCTACTGCAGCGGCGGCGATTCCCAACCCTTTTACAGTCTTTTTTTCTTGAGACATGTGATTATGATTATTGATTAAATCCTCAAAACTGGAAGCTCGGCTTCGAACTCAAAGAAGCCAAGCTTCCAAACACAGGAAGGGGCTTCACTCGGGCACCTTTCTCTTCGTCGTGCGACGACGCCAGAGCTTACGCAGGAAGGCAAAAATGAAGGCCCATTTAAAACCTTGCGTTTGGATATGCCCACGCAGGTCACCGAGATCGGCGGATAGCAACTCCCCCTCCTTACGCACCAGCTCGGTGAGCGAGCGCACCTCCCGTAAAATACTGATGACATACACGAGAGCAACAATCAGGCATGCCGTCACCAACACCACAGCCCCGGTGGTTATCATGAAAAAGAGGTCTGCGCGGGTGAAGCTATCCATATGGTTATTTCGTACTACATAGTATACATTCCCAGTATGTTTTAACAAAATGAACTGCCGGGTATATACTTAAGCACCTGGATCCCGGCCTGCGCCGGGATGACACTAAAATTACAATACACCTATGCACAATCACAACAACACGCATCTTGTATTCAGTTTCCTGGCAGGTATCGCGGGTGCGGCGCTCTTGCTGCTCGTCGTCTTCCACAATCCAACACTCGTGCAACAGCTACGGGCGGGCGGAGCGCAAGTAGCCACCAGCAGCACGCAGTTCATTCCCGCAACCACCCAAGAAGCGGCAGTCGTCGATGCTGCCAAAAAAGCGAAGCCGGCAGTGGTTTCTATTGTGATTAGCAAAAACGTTCCCGTTGTTGAGCGCTTCTACCGCCAAAGCCCATTTGAAGCCGATCCTTTCTTCCAACAGTTTTTCGGCGGCAATTCCTTTCAATTTCAAATCCCCGACTATCGGCAAAATGGCACAAAGAAACAGGACGTGGGAGGGGGTTCAGGGTTTCTCGTTTCCAAGGATGGCCTCATCGTCACCAATAAACACGTCGTCGATGATACGAAAGCTGAATACACTGTCTTTACGAACGACGGGGTAAAGCACCCCGCAACGGTCGTTGCTCGCGATCCGGTAAATGATATAGCGCTTCTCAAAATTAAAGGCTCCCGCTTTGACTTCTTAACGTTTGCAAATTCAGATCAGATCCACGTCGGCCAGACCGCTATTGCCATCGGCAACGCCCTTGCAGAGTTTCGCAATACGGTTTCCGTGGGTGTCGTGTCCGGTCTTGCTCGCTCTATCACCGCCGGTAGCAGTTCCGGCCAGTCGGAACAGCTCGAAGGAGTCATCCAAACCGACGCAGCCATCAACCCTGGTAATTCTGGCGGACCCTTGCTCAATCTGCACGGGGAAGTGATCGGAGTAAATGTCGCCATTGCCCAAGGTTCCCAGAGTATCGGCTTTGCCATTCCGGCAAACAGTATCAAGGGCGTCGTCGACTCGGTGCAGAAAACAGGCAAGATTGTACGCCCCTACCTCGGCGTCCGCTACATCCCCATCACCACGGAATTGAAAGACAAGAATAAGCTCACCGTGGACTATGGCGTGCTCGTCACTCGGGGCGAAACCCAAAACGATCTCGCTGTTATTCCAGGATCGCCGGCAGACAAGGCGGGTATCATGGAAAACGACATTATCCTTGAGGTAGACGGCAAAAAACTCAACCAAGACGTGAGTCTCGCAAGCACCATCCGCAACCACAAAGTGGGAGACACGCTTTCCCTCAAAGTTTTAAGCAAGAGCAAAGAGAAGTCAGTACGGGTAAAGTTGGAAGCGGCCCCGGAATGACAGGTGGTAGGCTGTAGGTTGTAGAAAATTACCTCAAGCAAAAAGAACCCTCGCAGGTCCTTTTTGTTTGAGTTTGCAATAGAGAAGTTTGTATTTGTGTTACTACAACCTACTCACTACCACCTACAACCTAATTCATGGCTACTTTTTCATAGCAACTCCAGTGGTCTTCTTTGTTGTTCGCAAAGGCCCACATGGCGAGCTTGATGTTGTCCTCGTTGTCGTAGTAGTCGAGCACCTCGCCTAACTCTTTCGAGAATGCATCGAAGGTGGCGCGATGGAATTGAAAAGTGCCGAAGGCTCGGCCACCATCACCATACACGTTGGCTCGAAAGCTGGACTCACAGTGCGCAATATCAAGGGCAAGCTTTTTGTCGACGCCGTACTTCTTTGCGTACTTAGCAATCAAATGCTTCACGCACGAGATCGTGTTTTTTACACCTTCACCACACACTGTTTTTACTGGCTCCTTCTTTATGTGCACCTCAACCTTGGGGGGTTCGGCGACTTGGGTGACGTGCACTTGGGGCAACAACGAGCTAGGCGTTGTTGCGACACTCGCGGCAAGCAGCGTGCTTGCAAGCGAGGTCTGAAATAATGAGTATAAAATACGCGTTCGATTATGTCTTTCTGCAGTTCTCTTACTCTCTTAAATGGCGACGAACTACTTGAGAGAGTATGCCGTTTCTATCTGATTCGCCCTTTACGTTACAGGAATGCAAGCAGCGAACCCCTCTCACGAGAAACGCACCCCGTAGGTGCGTGAAGTCAATAGTAGCAGACCAGGCATCAAAAGTCAATCTATGGGTACTGTTTTTCAATCAAAAATAGATGTCTTATATGTTCACTATGTGCTTATAGTAAGCCATTCTATAGAGACATAGCGTCTTATAATACCGTGATATATCTAATCCAAGAAGTCAAGTTTTACGTCGCCAAGCGACCGCAGTTTGGCCCTTCGGGAGAAAGGGGGTATACTACCTATCGTCTTTCCTTAGTAGTAGCCTAATTTCTCTCCCCATGAGCACCGCATTCACCTATCAAGAGCAAAAGTTCGATCTGCCTCCCATGAAGGGAATCTCCGAGAAGCAGGTGGCGGAACATCTCAAGCTCTACGCCGGGTATGTGAAAAATACGAACCTGGTACTCGCGAAGACTGCCGAACTCGCCGCTGATGCCGAGAGCAATGCGTATCTGTTGGCCGAGCTCCGGCGCCGACTTGCTTTTGAGTTTAATGGCATGCGCCTGCATGAGTACTACTTCGAGCAGTTGGGTGGAGACGGGACAATGAGTCCCGAGAGCCCGCTTGGCCAAGCACTTGCCGAACAGTATGGCAGTGTAGAGGACTGGGTTGCGCACGTCACCACCCTTGGTATGATGCGTGGCATCGGCTGGGTCATCACCTACTTCGATCCGAAGGTGAGCAATTTCCAAACGGCGTGGGTCGGCGATCATGAGATTGGCCACCGCGGTGGGTTGCCGATTGTGAGCGCCTTAGATGTCTGGGAGCACGCCTTTCTGCTCGATTACCTACCGTCGCAGAGAAAAGAGTACATTGAAGCATTTTTCAGTAATCTGAAGTGGGCACAATTAGAAGAGAGGTTTAAGACAATACGAGGGTAGCACGCCGTTGGGTGGCAGGTAGGAGAAATGAATTTTGTTTTTCTCCTCTCCACTCTCCACTTTCTACTTTCGCATACAAACATTATGGATGAACACACACAACCAACCCCGATCCCTTCATCGTCAGTGCAAACAGCAACAGCATTCCTAACTGTTCCCATGGCTATTCTTCTAGCCGGTATCATCATTGCTGGGGCAGTCGTCTACTCTAGCAATGGTGGGAGCTTTGGGACACGCGGGCAACAACCGGCGGCAGTCGCTCAAGCCCTCAATCAACAAGCGGAAAACATACAGCCCGTGACTGCAGCAGACCACATCCTTGGCGACCCCAAGGCACCAATAAAAATAGTTGAGTTCTCCGATACCGAATGTCCGTTTTGCAAACGTTTCCACTTTACTATGGTCAAACTCATGCAAGAGTATGGCCCAACGGGCAAGCTGGCCTGGGTGTACCGGCACGCTCCCTTGGACAGCCTGCACTCCAAAGCGCGAGCGGAGTCCGAAGCGACAGAGTGCGCCTTCGCTCTCGGTGGAAACGACAAATTCTGGTCGTATCTCACTGAGCTTATGACGGTCACACCATCAAACGACGGCCTTGACCTCGCCGAGCTGCCGAAGATTGCCACACGCGTGGGCCTGAACGAGGCAACTTTTAAAGCCTGCCAAGAGCGCCATGCATCAAAAGACAAAATCCAGGCGCAGCTCCAAGATGCCACCGACTCCGGCATGAACGGCACCCCCTACTCGATTGTCATCGCCGCCAACGGCAAAAAGTTTCCCATCGAAGGTGCTCAAGATTTAGCCACCGTAAAAACAGTCATCGAAAAAGCATTGGCAGAGAAGTAGAACAGCCCGCCTTTAATAATTTAAAAGTCGCTTGGCTTTTTCGTGAAAGCGAATCTTCTCGTGCGCTTTGGCTTCTATTTGGCGGATACGTTCGCGAGTGACGCCAAACTCCTTGCCCACTTCTTCGAGTGTCCTCATGACACCATCGATAAGCCCATGGCGCATCTCGAGAATCTTGCGTTCTTTGGGAGACAAGTCATTTAAAATCTCCTTAATCTGGTCGGCCAAGATACGGCGTGAAGACTCATGATCGGGAGAGAGGATCTTGTCGTCAGCAATAAAGTCCCCGAGCATGGACTTGTCGTCCGAAGAGTCTCCCACCGGTGACTCGAGCGAGACGGTACCTTGATCGATCTTCTCAATTTGGTGAATCTTCTCGAGCTCCATCCCCATCTCAGTGGCAATTTCTTCCGGCAACGGCTCACGGCCAAGGTCCTGAGACAAGCGCCGCACCACTTGCTTGTACTTGGCAATCGTTTCCACCATATGCACCGGAATACGAATGGTGCGAGATTGATCGGCTAAGGCGCGCGTAATGGCCTGGCGAATCCACCAGGTAGCATAGGTAGAAAATTTATACCCCTTGGACCAATCAAACTTCTCGACCGCCTTAAAGAGACCGAGATTCCCCTCCTGGATAAGGTCGAGGAGAGTCAAATCACTTGAACGGCCAATATATTTCTTTGCAATCGAGACCACCAAGCGTAGGTTCGCCTTGATAAGCAAGTCTCCCGCCTCCTTCTCTCCCAAAGCAATGCGTTTCGACAAGTCCCGCTCGTCGGCAGCGGAGATCAGCTTGTACTTGCCAATTTCGCGCAAGTACATCTGTACCGAATCGAGGCCACTCTCTTTGTACCGGCCGGAGCTTTTACCTTTGTAGGTCACGACTTCCTCGGGGGTGGTATCAAGCAGTCCACCCCCTTCGAGCACGTCGATGCCAGACTCATCAAACTTTTCGTACAACTCATCTAAAAAGATAATATCGTTCTCGATATCCGGAAACTCTTTCAAAATCTCACTGTAGGTGATGAACCCTTTAGCACGACCCCGCTCCACCAACTGATTGATCTTCTGGGCCTGTACCCCTTTCGCACCTCCTATCTTCGTGAGCGCCTTTTGCGGTGCTTTTTGTTCACCACCACTCCGAGCCAACTTCTGTTTGGGTGTGGGGAGATTCAACTTGAGCGGGACTTTGGGTTTCTTGGCCACCTTCTGCGCAGGCTGGGGCTTTGAGCCACGGTGAAACACCCGCGTCGCGAGTGCAGGCTTTTTGACGGCGTGCTTCTGAACATGCCTCGGGGCTGGTTTATTTGTTTTCATTTTTGTACGTGGATGGTGCTTCATATCTGTTCAGCGCTAAGGAGGCGGAGCTCCTGACTAATAGTGTGGCATTCCTGCATATACTGCTCTACCTCCCCCTGGTGTTTTGTGCGTTCCGCTTCACGAAGCCGGCGCATACTGTCTTCAAAACGTTCTTTCAAAAGTTCTTCCTTGAGTGCGTGGCGCAAGAGCGCACATTCGCGTTCCAGATTTGAGTGACCCTGATACGAGAGTTCGGCCGCGAAGATACGAGCAAGTTTCCCGTCCTCATCACGATGCAGCTCGTGCCACCGCACATCTCCGAGAGCATCGAGGAGCGAGCGCTCGAGGGCCTCCGTTGCCACCAGTGGCGGTGACTGTTCCTTTTGCCAATCAAGGATATTTGTAAGACGCTCCGCTATCCGCCTCCATTTCGGTACGGGTTCGGCTGCCCTCTCTTGTACGAGAGGAGCACGAGCTGAAGCCGGAAGTACGAGCGAATGGACTGCATCCCACACCGGATCTTCTTTGATGCCGAGGAACTCAGCCACGTGCTGCACATAGTGCGCTTGGTCAAGTTTACTCGCGAGGCGCGCAACATAGGGCACAACTTCTGTCTCCACGACGCGACGACGCTCGTGGCCAAGGAGACCACGGGCGGTGATTGTATGCAACAAGGCATCTATAACGGGGTGCGCAGTGCCTACCGTATCGCGCCACAATTGAGGATTCTCGCGGACCAGATCGGCCGGATCCTTTGCGTGCGGAACAAGGCACAAGCGGACATCCATGCCCTGGGTGAGTGCCATTTCGATCGCGCGACGTGCTGCGTTAAAACCAGCCACGTCCTGATCGAACGCCATGACTACATTATTGCTCAACCGCGACAATAATTGCAAGTGGATGGGAGTTAACGCCGTCCCAGATACAGCAACCGCATGGGTCACTCCCGCTTGATGGGACAATACTAAGTCCATCTGCCCTTCCACAAGAATGGCGGCATCAGCCTTGCGGATACTCTGTTTGGCCTTGTCGTACCCATAGAGCACCTGCGACTTACTATAGAGCGGCGTTTCCGGAGAGTTGATGTACTTGGCCGGTTCTTTGGTGCTCGCCTGCGAGGGCCCCGGAAGGATACGCCCAGAAAAAGCGACAACAGACCCACTCGCATCGGCAATAGGAAACATGATGCGATTGCGGAAGCGATCGTAGTAACCACGTTCTGACTTGATCGTCATCCCGGCCCGCTCAATCTCTTGGTCTGTAAACGTACGTGACTTCAGAAAATCGTACAACCCGCGCCACCCATCCGGTGCATACCCGATGCGAAAAGCTGCCCGCGTCTCGTCGGTAATGCCCCGACCCCGCACATATTCCGCTGCCACCGGGTAGTCCCCCAATTTCGCTTCAAAGAATGCCGTAGCTGTCGTGAGTACCTGACGCAACTTCGCTTTTTCGTCTTGTTCCTCGCGTGACACCCGGAAGTCCTCCACCTGCAACCCCGCTCGAGTGGCCAGTGTCTGGAGCGCTCCCTTGAAGTCCACCCCCTCAATCTCCTCGATAAAGGTGAAGATATCTCCCCCCTTGTTGCAGCCGAAACAGTAGAAGCTGCCCCGCACCGGCGATACAAAAAACGATGGCGTCTTCTCGTTGTGGAAAGGGCAGCGGCCTTTCGCGGTAGTGCCATGCGTATCAAGCTTCACGTACGAAGCAACGACGTCAACGATACTCACGCGAGTTTTAATTTGTTCGACGAGTGAAGACACGTGGTTGCAAAGGAAGTAGGCAGTGGGCAGTAGGCAGTAGTTTCCAAACGGAACTACTACTCACTACTCACTACTGCCTACTGCCTGAGTTAGCTATTCCTCTCCTCCCCCATTCCTCTTACTCAAGTGTGTCCAGAAGCCGGTGCCAGCGGGGATGAGGCGGCCAATGATGACGTTCTCCTTCAAGCCGACGAGGCGATCCACGCCACCCTTGATAGCGGTATCGATGAGTACGCGAGAGGTGTTCTGGAAGGATGCTGCCGACAAGAAGCTTGATGTCGTGAGGGCAACTTCAGAAATACCCTTAATGAGCAGTTCTGCTGTGGCAGGAGTGCCTTCAGCCGCAGTTGCGCGAGCATTCTGCTCGTAGAGCTTTGCCACGTCGACAATCTCACCCTGTACCAGCTCGGTGTCTCCCGAGGTCACTACTTGTCGCCTCGAGAACATTTGCTTCACAATAACTTCCACGTGCTTCCTCGCCACTTGCGCACCTTGGAGTGAGTACACTTTGTGAATTTCGTTCAAGACATAATCTTCTGCGCGCTGCTTGCCCCCGTGCTCGAAGAGGTCTGTTAAGTTTGCGGAGCCGTCAGTGAGGAGGTCACCCTTGTGCACCCGTTCGCCCACCTTCACAATGACGGAGCGGATGAAGGGCACGGTGTAGGTCACACTTGCGTTCTTGGCATCTTTGGTAACGTTCACATCAGAGAGGACGGTGATGACGCGATCGTGGCCAACTTCCTTTACTTCGAGCACCTCACCATCGGTCTGGCTGACGACCGCGGGATTCTTCGGCGGGCGCTTTTCAAAGATTTCTTCCACACGCGGCAAACCCATGGTAATGTCGCCTGCTTCCTGGGACACACCACCCCCGTGGAACGTACGCATAGTGAGCTGGGTGCCTGGTTCCCCAATAGACTGGGCGGCGATGATACCGACCGCTTCGCCAAGGGCCACCAAGCGGTTGCGTCCGAGGTCAAGACCATAGCATTGTTGGCAAATACCGCGCGGCGATAAGCAGGTTAAGGGCGAGCGCACGACAGCTTCGTTCACGCCGGCATCCTCGGCCTTCTTTGCGTCGGACTTCATGAGAAGATCACCTTTTTTAAACACAAGATTCCCGTTCTTGTCTTTCAAATCCTTCACGAGAATACGACCACGAATAGCATTCGTCAGGTTCGCGCCAATGCCGATGAGCGAACTCTTTTCGATCGCGCGACCAACTTTATCGCCACAATCTTTTTGGATAATGATACAATCTTGGGCCACATCCACGAGGCGGCGGGTGAGATACCCAGACTTGGCGGTGTTGAGCGCCGTATCTGCCAAACCCTTACGCGAACCGTGGGTAGTAATGAAGTACTCGAGTGGAGACAAGCCCTCTTTGTACGACGGGATGATGGGAAAATCAAGCGTGCGACCGCGGGTATTCACAATGAGGCCGATCATACCGGACATTTGACTGACCTGCGCCCACGAACCGCGCGCCTTGGAGTAGATCATATCTTGCACACTGCCATTGTTCGCGAGTGTTTTCGGAAGGCTCTTTTCAATTGCGTCTTTCACCCCGCGCCAGATTTCGATCGACATGCGGTAGCGTTCGTTCTCGGAGATCAACCCTTCGGCGAAGTTCTCTTCAATTTTTCCTGCTTCTGCACGCGCGGCGGCAACGAGGCCTTCTTTTTCGACCGGCGTCTGCAGATCATCGATACCCCAGGTCACACCCGCTTTGGTAATATACTTGTAGCCGAATGCTTTAATTTTATCCAAAACATCCGGCGTTTTTGCCACCCCATAGCGAGCAATCAAATCTTCGATGATAGCGGAGAGCTCAGTACCCGTCACCTCGTGGTTAATGAAAGGAAAGTCGTTCGGGAAAATACTGTTGAAGAGCAGCCGGCCCACCGTCGTCTCAAAGACTTTCCCTTCAAAGACGGCATACTTCTGGTGGGTCCCTGCCAGTAATTTAATTTTGGAACGGAATCCCACCTGGTCGAAGTCGTACCCGAGAATAGCGGCGTTGGTACTGGCAAACATTTTACCTTCTCCTTTTTCTCCATCCACCGCTTTGGTCATCCAGTAGCAGCCGAGCACGATGTCGAGCTTCGGTGTCACGACAGGGTTGCCACTTCCTGGAAGCAGCAAGTTGTTGTTTGCCGCCATCAACTCATGCGCTTCCTGCTGTGCCTCTGGGCCGAGCGGTACGTGCACCGCCATTTGGTCTCCATCGAAGTCAGCGTTGAATGCCGTACAGACGAGTGGGTGAATCTGAATAGCATTACCCTCGATGAGTACCGGCTGGAACGCCTGGATACCGAGACGGTGCAAGGTGGGCGCACGGTTCAAGAGTACATACTTGTTTTTGATCACCCCTTCCAGGATGGCCCACACTTCCGGTGCACCCTCTTCGATCAATTTGCCAGCACCGCGAATGTTGTAGGCGAGCTCACGCTCGAGAATCTTTGAGATCACAAACGGGCGGAAGAGTTCGAGCGCCATATGCTTCGGCAATCCACACTGGTGGAGCTTTAAGTCGGGACCGACGACGATCACGCTGCGGCCAGAATAGTCGACGCGCTTCCCAAGCAAGTTCTGACGGAAGCGACCCTGCTTGCCTTTGAGCATGTCGGCGAGCGACTTCAACGGGCGGCGTTGCGCTTGCGAGACCGCTCCGCCAACACCCGTACCGTGGCGAATAGAGTTGTCGATGAGTGCGTCCACTGCTTCCTGGAGAATACGCTTTTCGTTACGTTGAATAACCTCGGGAGCATGAATCTCCTGGAGACGCTTCAAGCGGTTGTTGCGGTTGATGACACGACGGTAGAGGTCGTTGATGTCGGAGGTGGCATGGCGACCCCCATCGAGGGCGACCATCGGGCGAATGGCTGGTGGGGTGACGGGAATGACGGTCAAGAACATCCACTCAGGGCGTACATGTGAGCGCTGCATGGCTTGTACCAAGTGTAAGCGTTTCTGTAGCTTGGGTGTCGTCGCCGCACTTGCCTTTTCCAATTTGAGCGCAATCTCTCCTTCCATTTTCGGCAAATCCATGGCCTTGAAGATATTGTAGATCGCTTCGGCGCCAATCTGCGCTTCAAAGATGAGACCGTACTTGAGCGAGAACTTATGGTACAGAATTTCATCAAGCACCATCCCTTCGTACAAAGACTCGATCTCACGCTTTACTTCGATGAGCGACTGCTTGATGGCCTCCTTGGCCTCTTCATTGTTTGCAGACTTTACCTTTGATTTAAATTCGTTGTCGAGCTCACGGAGTAATTTCTTTTTATCCTCTTCGTTCACCGTCGTCACGATATAGCCAGCGAAGTAAATCACTTTTTCGACATCGGCAACGGGAAGGTCGAGGAGGAGTCCAATCTTTGACGGAATACCGCGCAAGAACCAGATGTGGGCCACCGGCGCAGCCAGCTCAATATGGCCCATACGCTCACGACGCACGATAGAGCGGGTCACCTCGACGCCACACTTTTCACAAATAATGTCTTTGTAGCGAATGCGGCGGTACTTCCCACAGTAACATTCGAAGTCTTTTTCGGGACCAAAGACGCGTTCGTCAAAGAGACCGCCGCGCTCGCTACGTTGGGTGCGGTAGTTGATCGTTTCCGGCTTCGTAATTTCCCCGTGGGACCACTGGCGAATACGGTCAGGCGAGGCCAACTTTAAAGAGATGGCGTTGAATGCGGTGGTCGAAATATTGGCAACATCATCGCGCGCACCTGAGGCTACATAGTTTGTTCGTATTGTTTCCATAGTTGTGTAGAGATTATGACGCAGGGTTATGCGCGGATAGCCTCCTCAGGCATGTCGCGTAATTCAACATCAAGGCCGAGTCCCTTGAGTTCGCTTAAGAGCACATTAAACGATGCGGGAATGTTGGGCTGGCGAATCTCCTCGCCTTTAACAATTGCATCAAACGTCGCTGCACGCCCCTGAATGTCATCCGACTTAATAGTAAGCATCTCGCGGAGCGTATAGGCGGCCCCATACCCTTCGAGAGCCCACACCTCCATTTCTCCAAAGCGTTGGCCACCACCTTGGGCCTTACCGCCAAGCGGTTGCTGGGTAATGAGCGAGTACGGACCAACCGAACGCATGTGAATCTTGTCTTCCACCATGTGCCCGAGCTTCAACATGTACATGTAGCCGATAGCCACATCTTTGTCGAACTGCTCACCGGTTTGCCCATCAAACAAGGTCACCTTACCGTTTTCTGGATAACCAGCGGTGACAAGCTCGGCTTTGATCTCCTCGTTCGTGGGTCCAAGGAAGGGTGGGGTTACTGCTTGATAGCCAAGCGTGTGTGCGGCAAGGCCCATGTGCATTTCGAGAATTTGCCCCAGGTTCATACGCGACGGCACACCAAGCGGCGTCAAAATGACGTCCACAGGCTCTCCGTTTGCCATGTACGGCATATCCTCTTCGGGCAGAATGCGCGAGACGATACCTTTGTTGCCGTGGCGACCAGCCATCTTGTCTCCCACCGAGAGACTGCGGAGCTGGGCGACCTCAATGAAAATCTTTTTGATGATACCACTCTCGAGCTTGTCGCCGCGGTCGCGCGAGAATACTTTCACCCCGATGACGCGGCCGCGCTTGCCATGACCCATGCGGAGCGAGCTGTCTTTGACATCGCGTGACTTCTCGCCAAAGATGGCGCGGAGTAAGCGCTCTTCTGGCGTGAGCTCAGTCTCCCCCTTTGGGGTAATTTTGCCGACCAGAATGTCGTTCGGTCCGACTTCGGCACCAATGCGCACAATACCGTCCTCGTCTAAGTCTTTTAATTTGGCCTCGCCCACGTTCGGAATGTCATGCGTGGTTACTTCGGGACCAAGCTTGGTGTCACGCACACTCACGGAAAACTCTTCGATGTGAATGCTGGAGAATTTACTATTCTTCACCACGCGCTCGGAAATAATGATAGCGTCTTCGTAGTTCGCACCACCCCAGGACATGAAGGCCACAAACATATTTTGTCCGAGCGAAATCTGGCCGTGGTCCGTGGTGGAGGTGTCCGCGAGGACATCTCCACACTTCACCTTCTGACCCAACTCGACGAGCGGTCGCTGGTGACTTGCGGTAAAGTCGTTCGTCCGTGCAAAGGTAATGAGAGTGTGTTCTTCTCGTTTACCGTCGTCCCCCTTGACCACAATCGTACGGGCATCTACTTTTTCAATGACGCCATCAGAGCCTGCCACGGCAAGGCGACCCGTCGCTGCGGCCACCCGCTCTTCAATGCCAGTGGCCACGAGTGGTGCCTCGGGCACAATACACGGGGTCGCCTGTTTCTGCATGTTCGAACCCATAAGAGCACGCGTGGCATTGTTGTGCTCGATAAAGGGAATCATGGAAGTCGCCACCGAGTACGCTTGGTTGGTGGCCACGTCTACATAGTCAATTTTCTCGCGCGGCACCATACCGGGGTTCGCTTTAATGCGTGCCTCAACATCCTTGTCGACGAGCATGCCGTTGGTATCGATGGCGACGCCCGCATGGGCAATATTGTAGCTCTCTTCTTCGAGGGCGTTCATGAAAACGACTTCTTTGGTGACTTTGCCGTTCTTCACTTTGGCGTACGGTGTCTCAATCGTGCCGAGATCGTTGATACGGGCGTACGAAGACAAGGTCAAGATAAGACCGATGTTTGGACCTTCTGGCGTTTGAATAGGACACACGCGGCCATAGTGCGAGGTGTGCACGTCACGCACTTCGAAGCCGGCGCGCTCACGGGTGAGGCCACCGGGGCCGAGTGCCGAGAGACGGCGCAAATGCTCAAGCTCGGAGAGTACATTTTCTTGGCGCATGAATTGCGAGAGCTGGTTTGTGGTGAAGAACTCTTTGATGCGGGCTTGCAGGGCGCGCGGATTCACAATTTGCACAGGAAGTGACGTAGCCGCGTCGATAGTCGACATGCGATCCTGGATACTGCGCTTCATCTGCGAGAGACCCAAGCGGATTTTGAGCTGCAGCATTTCTCCCACCAAACGCACGCGGCGGAGGCCTAAGTGGTCAATGTCGTCTGCCTCTGCATCCGGGGTGTTGTTCAAGGTGATGATGTGACGCACAATAGCCACCATGTCATCGTAGCTCAGGGTGCGACGCGCGAGGCCAGCCTCAGACATTTCCTTCTCAAAACGCTTGTTGAAGCGGTAGCGCCCGACGGGAGAGAGGTCGTAGCGCTCTTTCTCAAATACGGCCGTGATGAACTCACGAGCGGAAGCCGGTGTGGCAAGGTCGTTGTCGCGCAGACGACGATACATCTCCACAAAAGAGTCATCTGCATTCTTGGCGTGATCTTTTGCAAACGAGTTTTCTATCAACGGCACTTCCGACACGATGTCGACAAACGCTTGCTTGATCTCTTCGTCGGTGCGGCCATCGCCAAAGGCACGGAGGAGTGAAGAAATAGGGAATTTGCGACGTCGGTCGATGCGGACGTAGATAATACCGTCTGCTTCTGACTCTACTTCGATCCACGCCCCGCGCACCGGAATAATCTTTGCCCCAAAGTACTTGCGGCCCTTGAGTTCGTTCAGAGTGAAGAAGACACCATAGCTACGGGCGAGCTGGGGTACCACTACACGTTCCACCCCGTTAATGATGAACGTGCCGTGCGGGGTCATCAAAGGAAAGTCAGTCAAGAAAATCTCTTGCTCCTTCTCCTCATTCATCACTTTGTTGATGAGTTTCAAGCTGACGCGAAGCGGCGTCTCCAGGGTGAGCTTATTGGTCTTTGCGTGGTATTCGTCAAAGCTCGGCTTATCCAAGCGATAACCAAGGAACTTCAGATCAAACTTCTTACCCGAGTAGTCCTTGATGTGCGAGAACTCTTCGAACACTTCCGAGAGTCCTTTCTCGATGAGCCAGCGGTACGATGCGAGTTGCATCTCAATCGGGGCCGGCATGTCGATCAAGGGGTCCTTGTGATGCGTGAAATGCTTTGTCGGGAGCTTGGGTTTGATCATACGATGATTTGGCGTAGGCAACAAAAAACCTGAGCGAGTTTTCTAGTTCCCGCTTCAAGTTGAGTTCCCTATGTAGCTAATAGACTGGAGAGTGCACGATGCGCTCTGTTCTTAGAATGATATGGGTAAACACTCTCTACCCAAGGACTTTTGGATTTGGATGCAGAGCAAGGCGAAGCGAGGATTGCGACCAAGGTGTACGCGTGTACACAGCGGCAGCAACCGCAAGCTTCAAAGAAGCTATGCGCCAAATACAGAAGTCATTGTAAAAACGATTGCTTTACCAGTCATGACTCAATCGTGCAATGTTGATAACCAATATAATGTAAATAGCTTTAGGTGTCAACCACTTTTCCACTTTACAATTTGGATGGGATTGAGGTCGTACCTCTTTTCGCCTTTTGAGGTCCGACCTCTAAATCTCCACGAATTACGAAAGGCCCACTCAACTACTGGGATATATGGTTATTATCCTTTCGTCGGTGGGCCGTGTGGCCTCCGTTTCTACTTGCCCTAGAGTGCGGGAGTGCGAGGAAACTGTCTGGTCGGGTGAGCTTTCACCCAAGCGGCCAGTGCAGCCTCGTCCAGCGTGAGCAGGTCACTCAGGTAACTGAACACCTGACCTTGGTGTCTCGACTTGAGATGGAGCAGTACTTCCAACGTTTCCAGGTCGAGAGAAGCGAGGCCGAAAGCACTGCGTACCAGCTTGCTGGCGTCAGTTCTTGTATACGACATCCCACCATCGGAATTGAGGGCTCGAGTGAGAGCGCCCCAGACTTCCGAATCTTCGGGTTCAGGAACATTTGGTCTTGCCATTCGCAACCACCTCCGCTTTTACCTTACTCTATTTCTCCCTTGTTTTCCACTCCTCGATCTTCTTTGTGTGCCCACTCAAGAGCACTTTCGGGACTTTGTAGTTTTTGCCCTTCCAGGGAAGGACTTCTGGACGGGTGTACACTTCGGAACTGGAGACGCGGCGTTCTTCCACAGACTCGTCTTTGCCGAGCACCCCAGGGATCTGGCGGGTAATGGCGTCGATCATAGCCATGACCGGCAGTTCCCCACCCGTAAGCACGTAGGGGCCGATGGAAATTTCCTTGGCCCGCAAAATCTTCTTCACCCGCGCATCTATCCCCTCGTACCGCCCACAGATTAAAATTACATCGTCCTGCTTCTTTGCAAATTTTGCCGCTATCACGTTTGTGAATTGCTCCCCGCTCGGCGACAGTATGTATACTTTTGGCTTTGCATTATTTTTGGAAATCCGCCCGGACGAATATCCATTCGGACGGGTTGGAAATTGGAAATTGGAAATTGCCGATTGTACGGCAAGTAAAATCGGCTCGGCGATCATCACCATCCCCGGCCCCCCACTGTACGGCCGCTCGTCTGTCTTGTGGTGCTTATCCGTCGTAAAGTCTCGTGGATTGTAGAACTCCACAGTAATCTTCCCCTCCCGTATCGCCCGCGCCAAAATAGAGTCGCCCAAGTAGGACGCAAAGAGTCCAGGAAAAGTGGTAATGATGTGGAATACCATCGCGTGAGTATATAGCTCCGACGCACCGATAGCAATCGGTGGTCGGAGTCCCGACCAAGGCGTCGGGGTACCAAGGTACATGGAGAAAGTAAACAATGTCAACAAATGTAGACGATCGTCTACATTTGTTGACATTCATAAAATCAAAAACCGCCCAATGGGTGGTTTTTGATTTGAAACTAATTCGTATTGCTTTAATCTCAAATTTGGATGCAGAGCGAGGCGAAGTTGAGCATTGCGACCAAAATGTACAGGTAGTACTTTGCGGAAGCAAGCGGAAACTTCAACAAAGCTATGCGCCAAATTTGAATTAAAGCTGCAGATCCGCCATAGCTTCGTCTACAGTCTTCGACGCCGGTAACGATCCTGGCGTTGCACCCACCGGTCCGCCCACGCGGCCGCCCTCAGGCTCTTCGATCTTTAAGTTGACGCGTGCATTGTACTTCATGCCGACAACGCGGAGGAGGGTACGGACCGCCTTGGCAGTGTTGCCACTACGGCCAATCACCTTGCCCATATCGTCGCGGTGCACCATAAGCGTAAGGAGCACACCCATCTCATCTACCGTTCGGACAATCTTCACATCTTCTGGATGATCCACCAGAGCCTTGATTGTAAACTCAAGAAACTCATGATCTTTTTCTTGTGCCATATGTGTTTTCTTTCTTGTTGGTAATGTCTCTCTGTGCAGGTACCGACCCTCCTATGGAGTTATTCTGCTTTATGGTAAGTATATCGCAAACGGAAGATGGGATGCAACTGCAATCGACTGATGCGCAAAAGCCTCCTCCTCGTCTTTGCGAGCGACCAAGAACATGAAAAGTGGACCCACGACTATATGTTCTGAAGTACTCTTGTGGTGCGACTTTGTTTTCTTATGAACGTAGTGAGTTAGAAAACAAGAAGTACTCTTGTTGTGGAGTTGAGACGACGAAGCAATCCAGGTTAAATCCGCATCTGAATTGCCACGCCCCTTTGGGGGTCCTCCATGGCACTCCCAATTTCTAATCGCTTCGGCCAAATAGCACTTCCATTTTCCAATCGGGACTACCCTCAGGAAAATCAGGTCGCTCAAGAAATATGAGGTCGCTCGCAAAGACGATAGATGAGAGCTTAATAAATCCGAACTATGAAGCAGCTGCCTCCGCTGGTGTTTCTTCTACTACTAGGGCTTCCTCTACTTTCGGTGCTGCTGCCTCTATTGGTGCTGGTTCAGTGACTACTTGTACTGTTTCCTTTTTTGGCTTGTTTGCAAATATTTTCTTCTTGGCTTTCACAAGTTTGTGATTGACAAAAAGATTGTGAGCGGTGTCGGAGAGCTGCACGCCGTGGTTCAGCCAGTGGGTGACGCGCTCCTTGTCTAACTCAGCTTTCCCAAAGCGAGCGTTGTACGAGCCGAGCACTTCCAAAAATTTGCCGCTCTTGGTGGCGTTCTGCTTTTCGGTCACGACCACACGGAATGAGGGATCATTCGTGCGGCCGACACGCTGTAATCGAATCATTAACATAGTGAAAGCATAGTAGCAGAGGAAGATGGTGCTGTCTAGCTTTTTAAGCAAAAACTGCTATAGTAATGCGGACTTAGGACCTAATCCGGAAAGGAGCCTATGGTTGACATTATCGTCTTACCGATCGGAGAGAACGAAGATCGGGAATGCGGTCACGCCGTGATGACCACCACAGAAGGCAGAGAGTACTACTTGGTACCCAAGATTGAATTCGAAGATCTTGGAATGCAGCCACTACCCCGGGAGGAGTGGATTCCTCTTTCCGATATCGATGTCGTGAGGATCGAACACACGAAGACACTCCTCATCGTCAAGATGCCGGGAGGACGTTACCTCAACTGAATCAATCCTGATGGCCGCCCCGCGCACGGGCGGCCACATTGCTTTCTAAACTGACTATAATTTGCTTTACTGGTTACATGACAACGGATCAAGAAATTATCGGTACACTTTCTGTGAACTCCAAGGGGGTCGGCTACGTGGCCTCCGAAAACCGCGAGGATGATGTGGTGGTGCCCCCTGAGAAGCTGGCAGAAGCACTCCATGGGGACACGGTGGCTATCGTTCTTGGCCCCCTCGATCGCTACGGTCGTCCGCAGGGAAAAGTCGTGCGCATCGTCACCCGCCGTAAGGAGTACTTTGTCGGTGCGATGCAGAAAGAGGCTGATGCGTGGTTTGTATTCCCCGACGAACGTCGTATTCATGTGCGCTTCCACGTCCCCGCGGACAAACTCGCAGGGGCAACACTCGAAGACAAAGTGCTCATCCGCATGATGCACTGGCTCGCCTCCGACAATATGCCCGAGGGTGAAGTGGTGGAAATTCTTGGTAAGGCGGGAGACAACAACACCGAGATGAAAGCGATCCTGCGCACTCAGGGCTTTGCCGACCACTTCCCACCCGAAGTGGAGGCAGAAGCCGCCGCTATCCCCGAGGAGATCAGCGACGAGGAGATCGCAAAGCGCCGCGACTTCCGTCGAGTACTTACCTTTACCATCGACCCCGACAACGCCCAGGATTTTGATGACGCCCTTTCATTCGAACGATTACCAAATGGTAATTATGAGATAGGCATCCATATCGCCGACGTCTCTCACTTTGTGCGCGAAGGTACGGCCTTGGACGAAGAGGCGCGCAAGCGTGCCACTTCCATCTACCTTGTTGATCGTGTCATCCCCATGCTTCCCGAGCGCATATCAAATCACCTCGCAAGTCTCGAGGCCGACGTGGACCGTCTCACCTTCTCCTGTGTGGCTACCCTCTCGCCAGAAGCCGAAATTATAGACTACTGGATTGGTAAGACGATCATTCATTCCGACAAGCGCTTTACCTACGAAGAAGCGCAAGAGATTCTCGACAAAGGTGAGGGTCTCCACTACGACGTGCTGGCCACCATGAACCGCTTGGCGAAGAAGCTTTCGGAAAAGAAGTTTGCGGAGGGGGCTATCGCCTTTGAGCAAGACGAGATCAAATTTAAACTAGACGAGCACGGTAAGCCCCTCTTCGTGTACAAGAAAGTCCGCCAGGACACCAACAAGATGATTGAGGATTACATGCTTCTGGCCAACCGCTTGGTAGCCCAACATGTGTTTCAATACAAGGACAAAGGCGAAGCCAATATCTTCGTCTATCGCATTCACGACTACCCGGATATCAAGAAGATGGGAGCCTTACAGAGTCTCGTCCGCCAGTTTGGCCACCAGCTCAAAATGCATGACGGGCAGGTGGAATCGTCACAATTGGGTGCGTTGCTCACAACTATTAAAGATACGACGGAGGAAAAGTTGATCGAGACAACTATCCTGCGCTCCATGGCGAAGGCTATCTACTCTACCAAAAACATCGGCCATTACGGACTCGCCTTTGAGTACTACACCCACTTCACCTCTCCCATCCGCCGCTACCCAGACACCATGGTACACCGCTTGCTGGCACGATACCTCGAGCACAAAGCACCTGTCGGAGAGGCAGAAAGTACCAAGTACGAGAAGCTCTGCGTGCACTGCTCCGCCATGGAGCGCAAAGCCATGGAGGCCGAGTGGGATTCCATCAAGCTGAAGCAGGTGGAGTACATGTCGGAGCGCGTGGGCAAGGTGTTCCCTGGCGCCATTACCGGTGTGACTGAGTACGGTATGTACATCCAGGAAGTGGAGTCTGCCTCCGAAGGCATGATCCGTATGCGCGAGATGACCGACGACTTCTACACCTACGACGAACAGAACCTGCAAATTGTGGGCAAAAAAGGAAAAATCTACCGCTTGGGCGACAAGCTCTCCATCCGCGTCAAAGCCACCGACCTCCAAAACCGCACCATCTCATACGAGATAGTAGACGAGAAGTAGAGTGGCCCACCGAATCACCGAGCCGAATCACCGAGATCCAACCTCGGTTGTATTTACCGAGATTGGATCTCGGTTAATCTAGGATTAATTCAGTGATTGCATCATCCAGATCACCAAGGGTAAGCTCGTTTACTAAAGCCTGAAGCTCCTGCGGCTCACCAATGAGATCAATTGCATCCTCAAGATTCAGTACTGAAGGAAAATTCTTTATGCCAAGATAATCGGGAAAGCTGGACCAGCGATAAGTACGCAGGAATTCAATTGCAGCGTTCTTATCTTTTAGTCCATCGTCTTTCCACCCCGGCTGCAGAATATCCAATTGGTTGAGATGGAGGTAACGAATAAGGATCGGCACCTGAGCCTCATTCTCAACAATCCTATACTTATACTTTCCTTGGAAAAGTGCCCCTGTGCGTTTGTATTTTTCATTAAAATACATCGTAATTGCCACTCCCAACTTCTGCATATACTTACTGATACCGCGCTCTACCTTTTGATGTACTGCCAAATGATAATGATTTGGCATCTCTGTGTGCGCAAGCAGATTCACTAGTCGCGTGCGATTATCAGCGTATACCGAGATTGGATCTCGGTTACTTGATTCGAGTATCTCTTGAAGAGGTTTTTCATCGTTACAGACGTACAAATAGTGAATAAAGCGGTAGTGATCCTGATCATCTAGGAAAATAATTCTCTTTTCTGTCCCCCGGTTATAGATGTGAACGATGTCGTCATCTTCAATTGGTGGTCGAGCCATAGAAGTATTCTACCGCATGCATCACCGAGATCCAATCTCGGTAAATACAACCGAGATTGGATCTCGGTGATAGTGAGTAGTGATCAGTGATCAGCGGACGGCGATTTGCGAGGCGTCTTCGAACTTTATGGAGAGGACTCGGGAGACAGCGTCTTTGCCCATGGTGATGCCGTAAAGTACGCCCGCGTGTGCCATGGTCTCGCGGTTGTGGGTGATGATGATAAGCTGCGACTTCAGGGCCAACTGTTGCAACATCTCACCATATTTCTTAGAGTTTGATTCATCCAAGGCAGCGTCGGTTTCATCGAGCACGAGGAAGGGTGGCGGATTCACTTGAGAAATAGCAAACAAGAGGGCGAGCGAGGTGAGCGTGCGCTCGCCGCCGGAGAGCATCTGCAGGCCGCGAATCTTCTTGCGCGGCAAACTCACATTGATCTCAATCCCCTCCTTGGGCTTATCATCGTCTTCAGCACCACTTCGGGCGAGTACCGACTCGTCTCCACCGAGATCTCCACCGAGATCCAACCTCGGTGTGGCCGGCTTCAGGGCTGCTAACTCGAGAGAAGCACTGCCCCCGTCAAACAGTACTTGGAAATACGCCCCAAACTGGGCGTTAATTTTTTGGAGTCCTTCTTTAAATTGTACCTTAAGCTGCACAGTGAGGTCGTCCATGAGTTTCCGGAGCGACTCCGCCCCCTGCATGAGATCTGTCACTTCGCGGGCGAGGAATTGATCACGCTCAGATAATTCTTGAAATTCCTTGAGAACATCACTGTGTCCCCCGCCCACCTCCTCGATGCGAATCTTCAAACGCTCGATCTGGCGGCGCTTTACGTCTTGCTCCTGACGGGATGCAAATACAACCTGGACCTGCCTGCCGGCAGGCAGGTCCTCGGCCGGAGATTTACCCTCGACCTGATCTGGGGCCGGGATGACACCATTTCCATATGCATATTCGCTTCTATACTCCAACACCTGACGGCCTAAAAGCACAGCAGCCTCGCCACTTTCGCGCTTGAAATCAGCTTCTTCGATTTCGAGCTTCTCTTCTTGTATCTTTACGAGTGCAAGCGTGGAAACTACTTCCTGCTTCCGACTCTGCACCGCAAACAAGCGCTGGTCTGCGGTGCGTGTCTTCTCTTGCATATCTTCCATCGACGCATGGGACTCGTGCATGCGTCGCATCAAGACTTCTTCCTGCTCTCCGGCATCATGAAGCAAGTTGTGCGCAGCATCCCGCTGATTTTGCAGCTCAAAGATGCGCTGTTCCTTGAGTGACTGAATGCGCTCTAGCTGCTCTGCGTCGGCCTCGGCCTGTTCCGGCGCCACCTTTTGTCCACACACCGGGCAACGTCCCTCGTTGTGTCCGGGACGCGCCACTGTTTTCTGGAGCGCTTTCTCCGCCTCGATCATCCCTTCGAGCCTGCCCAAGGTGCGACTCACCTCATCTTTGGTATGGCGCACTTGAGTAAGTGACCTCTCCGCTTCGCGGCGCTGATCCAAAATCTGCTGCTTACTGCCGAGGTCGGGCACCATGAATGCTTCAAGCTCTGCCTTCTCCCTCTCTATCCTACCGAGCTCATGCTGGTGACGCGTCTTTTCTTTGTGGAGATCGTTCCGCGTAGTCTTCAGGTAGAGTGCCTCATCACGGAAGTAGTCCCTGTAGAGGCAACGGAGTTCAGCCTTCATCGCTTCTGCTTTCTCGATCTGCTCGACTTGCTTCTTCAAGTATTTCAAATGCGGCGTGATCTCCCGGCGGAGCGACTCCACCTGGCGCAGATTCTCTTCCGTCTTCTCGAGCTTCTTTGTCGCTTCCTTCCGCTTGTATTCGAAGATCGCGAGGCCGAGGGCATCCTCGATCATCTTTAGGCGCTCGATGCGATTGGCCGAGAGCATACGGTCGGCCTCGCCCTGGCTGATGATGTAGTGGTTGGACTGTCCCAGACCCACCGAGGCGATAAGCTCGAGGATATCCTTCAGCCGCACCTTGCTTTGATTGAGAAAGTACTCGTTCGTGCCGTCGCGGTACACATGGCGGGCCACGATCACCTCCTCATACTCCAGCGGAAAGGGCCGATGCCCGCCATGAGCGGGGTCGGCCCCCCGACCTCCGACGCTCCGATCGGAGCAGGCGGAAGCGTCGGGGCTGTTATCAAAAACAATGGTCACCGAGGCATGATTCAACCGCGCAGCTTCGTTTGAGCCATTGAAGATAAAATCTTCTCCACGCTTACCGCGGATGGAGGTAAGCGACTGCTCGCCCAACGCCCAGCGGAACGCTTCGGCCACGTTGGACTTCCCTGAGCCATTCGGCCCCACCACAGCCGTGACCGGCGCATTAAAAAGCAACGTCGTCTTTCTCGCGAACGACTTGAAACCGGAGAGTTCGAGGCGCTTTAGATACATAGCGGGGGCAGTAGAAAGTAGGCAGTGGGCAGTAGTAATGCAAGCATCATCGAATTATAGCACTGGCCAACGAAAATCTTTGTGCATAAAAACCGCAGCCTGCTGACGTGCGGTTGGTATTCCCTACTGCCCACTGCCTACTTTCTACTGCCGAGTCTCACCGCGCCCACTTCCGTGCCTCGAGACCATTCTCTGCAGCATCTTGCTCGGCTTCTTGCTTGGAGTGGCCCTTACCTTCAGCTACTTTGTTTTTGCCAATATAGACGCCGACGGTAAATTGCTTATCATGGTCGGGCCCTACTTCACTCAAAAGTTGGTAGGAAGGGGTGAAGCCGTCAAACTCCTGAGCTTTCTCTTGGAAGAGGCTCTTCGAGTCACGCCACAAGTGCTTCTGGACAATCTGCTCCAGCTTCGGCACCAAGTATTCTTTGACAAATTTCTTTGCGGCATCGTAGCCTTGATCAAGATAGATGGCGCCAATGACCGCCTCAAAGGTGTTGGCCATGATTGATTGCCGCGCACGCCCTGTGTCCTTGGCCTCACCGCGAGAAAGCAGCAAGTATTGCTCCATATCCAGTTCCCGCGCTGCCTCACTGATACTCACGGTATTTACAAGCGAAGCTCGATACGAAGTGAGCTCCCCTTCCGTCTTCGTAGGATATTGCAGGTACAAATACTCTGTAATCACGAGCTCCAGCACGGCGTCGCCGAGAAATTCGAGGCGCTCATTGTGTGATAAGCCAAGGGATTGATTTTCATTCAAAAATGACCGGTGCGTAAAAGCCTGCTTCAAGAGAGCATCGTTCTGAAACGTTACGTGAATGGAGTTGGTAAATTCGGTGAAGTCGGGGAGATGCATGATAGGTACAAGGTAAATGGTGAAAGGTAAAAGGTCAACTCATTTCAAAACTCAATTATAACCACAAGTGAGCAGAAAGCGAAAGTACTCTTTCATTTTCTGCGAGTCGCCGTGGTTTCATACCAAAAATGTTCGCAAACCTGTAGCTTTTTGGTATATTTTGGATGCAGAGCGAGGCGCAAGCGAGGCTTGTGACCAAGATGTACATGGAAGTACTTCGCGGAAACAAACACAGCGACCAAGAAAATAAGGATTGTACTCATGACTATATTTTCTGAAGTACTCTTGTGGTGCTTGCAACAATGCTATGCGCCAAAATTATTGAGTTTCCTTAAATATCAATTCGATTGCTTTGGTAATAATCGGCAAAATATCATCGTAAATCTTGAGCTCGTCGATCTCCTCGAGGGCAAACCATCGCGCGTCGTCGAGACCAGTGGAATTTACTTTCACTTCAGTTTTCTTGGGAGCATGCATGAGGAAGTAGTCCACCTGGCGACGTACCTTGCCGAGCTTGGGGTCGTTTGCAATGTATTCATTTTCGCCTAAGGGCTGCTTGACAACACTCGCGAGACCCATCTCCTCTCGGATCTTACGCACCGCTGCGACCTCCACACTCTCCCCTTCATCCGGGTGGCCCTTCGAGAGCGTCCAGTAGCCGAAAATGTCATGTACAAGTGCCAAGTACACTTCCCCTTCCTCACGCGTGTACACTACACCACCGGCCACTTTCTCGATCGGCATTTTGGAGAGCTCGTCGGGCTCGAAGTCGCCCACCTTATTTTTGCCTGGCTTCTTTTTTTTCACCACGCGGTCCTCCTCCGGCTCACTTTCGGGACCGCCCATCTCACGATAGACGGTGCCAAGCACGCCGTTGACGAAACGGCCGCTGGACTCCCCGCCGAAGGTCTTTGCAAGTTCAATAGACTCGTTGATGGCCACCCGTGACGGCACCTCTGCTTTCGGCACATACAAGAGCTCGTAGAGCCCGAGGCGGAGGATATTGCGGTCAACCACAGAGATTTTCTCAAGCGGCCACTCGGGAGCGGCTTTGACGATAATGTCGTCGAGCACTTCTTGCTTCTCAAGAATATTTTTCGTCAGTGACTCGATGAACGAACGATCGGTAATGCCCGGCGCGAACTCCTCCACATTGCGATCGATGATATGCGGCATGTCGGTTGCATGCAGATGATTGAAGTCGCGCTCAAAGAGCGATTGCATCACAATACTGCGCGAGAGATGACGATTGGCCATTGAATTACAAGTAGCTTGTAGTTAGTAGATAGTAGTTGGTAGAAAAATTATAGCATTCATTCGAGTAAATGCCATCTACTATCTACCATCTACTGCCTACTGTCCTTTTTGTGTTTCCTCCCTCTTCTTGCGCTTCGCTGCTTTCTTCTCGAGTTTCTTCATGACGTTCACCACCTCGCGACCCTTGTAAGTACCACAGACCATACAAAGCTGGTGTGAGGTCTTCGGTGACTTGCACTTGGGGCACGTGCCCAGCTGCTTGCCCGTAAGCGCGTGGTGAGAACGTCTGCTGCCGGTCTGGGACCGGGTGTGTCGCATGTGTACAACCATAGTGAAATGTATCCTAACGTATTTTCCAGAGAATGGCAATCTTTCGTTTGTTAGAAGAAACTTCCCTAAACACTTTAAAGACACCTCTTCCCTGCAACAAAAACTCAGTATATACTAATGTCAACAAATAGGGACGATCGTCTGGGTTTGTTGACACGTCTTTGCTGAACGCTCATTTCCTAACAGGTAATGAAAAAATTACAGGAAACAATTGCAGACTCGTTACTACTTCTCCTGGCCCACGGTGCTGGTACTGCCCTTGATCTCACTTGGGCAATGACCACAACCATGCCTGAATCGGTACGCCGCTTTCGCTTGCTACGAAATAATTCAGAACTGTCTCCGGGAAGAGAGCTTGTTGCTGAAATCAAAGAGAAGCGAGCGGCATACAAGAAACTTCAGATGGTCCTCAAAAGACTTCACGGACAAGAACTTATTGCTCCAATTGAAAGCAAGGACGAAAAACACAAAAAATGGCAGCTCACTAAGAAAGGTATCGAGATGGTCACGAAACAACGTTCTGAAGCATCTCTTGAGCAACTAACAGTACCAGGACGTCTCACTATCATTGCGTACGATATCCCGGAACGTATCCGCAGCGAGCGAAACAGGTTGCGTGAGCTGTTGGCGCTCATGGAATTTCAACAGATTCAAAAAAGTGTCTGGTTTGCAAACAAGAAAGTTACCAAGGAATTTGTGGCGCTTTTGTCTGAACGTCGATTACTTGATTTTGTCCAAATCTTTGAAGTAAACAAAAGTGGCACCATCGAACGAAATCAGAATAACTCATGAGTGCGTCAGGTGGGAGAATCCGCTAAAGATACGGTAACCCTATGTCAACAAATCAAGACGATCGTCTTGATTTGTTGACATATACGCTGATGCCTAAGAAAAAATTGGTAAACGTTAACCCCGACAAAAAAGCCGGGGCGCCCGAGGTGAGCCGACAACACGTGTGTGTGTCGGCTCACCCGGATTGAACTATCAGGAAGAAGGAACCGGGACTGCCTTGGGTTGGCGGGCGGGCCGGAGCAGGTGGTAGCAACCCCTCAGCCCCTTGAACGCCATCCACAGGAGGATGAACGGCCAAGGAAAGAGGAATACTACCAGAGCGGGGATGCCGCCCCACACCGCTGCCCTCATGAGCAGCCGTGGAACGCCGAGGGCATCAGCGGCCAGGTCAATGGCGTGGTTAGCCACCGAGGGGTGATACCAGAGCATGTAGGCCCCGAAGGCGGTCCATGCCTTGGGATTCACCAGAAGACCCAAGGTCTTCCGCGGCAGCCAGGCTGCCCAACCGAGGAGCGATTGCCGCCACCCGGTGGCCGTTGCCGTCCGAACGATGAGTGCCTGGCGGGCACCCACGCCGGCCGACGCCAACTTGGCGATGCTCGCAAAGACACCGACGACCACGACTGTTTCAAGAATCGCCCCGGCGGCAAGCTCGGGCGTAATGCTGTGCCCGAGCTTCAGCTCCTTCTCGAGTTCCTCGATGGAGCCGAGCAGAAGCATCTCGACCGTAGCAGCGCCGCCGGTGACGTGAAGGAACTCCACCGTGCCATCATCCTTGATGGCAAACTGACGCAGGAGGTTGTGACCCTCCCGCTCAATCTGCACCAAGAAGATGATGGCTCGCTCACGCGGCGTCAAGCTTTGCGTCACCCACGCGGTCTCGGGAATGGAGACCGCGTGGTCCGAGGACTTGGCGAGGCCGTAGACGTCCGACGCTATCGTCGTGACGCTTTCGACCATGCCACCCACCGAGCGTAGGCCACGACGGGGCCAGGAGAGAATCGTGTTGAAGGTTTCCCTTCGAACGCGACCCGCCTCCTCGACCACGAAGTCCTTGAAGCTCCGCGGCGCAGACGTCACCTTGTCGAAGGCGGTGCCAGCAACGTTGGTGAGTTGCCGCTTCGTCCCAAGCACATAAGCCGGGTGGCTCATATAGTACAGGGGAATCCGCAAAGCCTGGTAACCGTACTTCTCCGCGACGCTCGCGAGCTGGGGCATCTGGCCCAAGCTCATATAGAGCCGACGCAAGTCCGGCCGCTTGTGGATTTCCCGCACTGCCTCCTCGCCGTAGCGATCGAGCAGCATGAGGTCCTGGTCCGCAGTCGCTGCGAGCAGCTTCGGGCTCACGCCCTCGAGCTCGGCGGCGGCTCGGATGAGGCCGGCCGGCTTCTGGTTGCTGCCTTGCGACAGCCCCCAGCCGAAGCCGACGAGGCCGACCACGAGTGCCATGATGTGGATCCAGATGAGGCGCTTCTTCATAGTGCCCCACCTCCTTTTTGTCTGGTCAGTTCGAATTCACCGACCAATTACAAATAACGGTTGTTTTGTTTGTCTGGAAAAACTCAGTGTTCAATCTTTTCGGGCGCCCCGTTTTCGAAGTCGCAGTTTTTGTTCTTTTCTTCCTTTTGTTGTCAATTCGCCGTGTCACTTGCGCGCACGACGTGTCCTTTTCCTGATGTCAATATTACCATGTTATGTAATGTTTGTCAATCTTCCTTTTTCCCGCACATATTGCATTATTTTAGCCTCTTTTTTTAAAATTCTTCCACAGCATAAGACCACATTTTGATTTTTATTTTGGAATTCTTTCTATTCCCCTTCTTTGTATTTTGTCATTGCGAGGTAGTCCGAAGCAACCCAGGTCTGGATTGCTTCGAACCTGCCTGCATGTGTGCAGATCATATTCTCGCAAAGACGACAATAAAAAATTCTCAAATGTGAAAGCCGCGCTAGCGAGTGACTGTCCTGTGGTAGGAAGTCGTTGTCGCTGCGCGGCTGTGGGGCTACGTGCCCCGGTGGAACTTTTCGGTTTCTTTGCTGCTGGTAGGGCGGTGAGGAGGGACAGACTACTCGAAGTCTTTGTCCCCCAGCTCGGTCTTGCGGACCCGCTGGTCCAGACCGATGCCATGGCTGGCCGCCCGGAAAACGCCGCGGGTGACCTGCTCTGCCTGGTCGACCTCGCAGCTCCGCGTGGTCGCCTTCGAGATGGCAGCCGCCAGGCAACCGTGGGCAAGGTTGCCCTGGTTCTCCCATACCGGGAGCACCTTGGCGCGCTGGCTCTCCCAGAGGGCCAAGTCGTCTTCCCATATCCCGACCTGACGGAGCGTCGCGCCAACCTTGTCGCAATCGACTCGGAGAGAGCTGACGGTGCCGTCGAATTCGAAGAACGGGTTACGCCAGCCCTGCCGAATGGCGTTGGCGCGCTGTCGGAGCTTCCCGAGCGACAGGCCGTTGGGGCCGCGCTCGATCCGCTGAATGGAAGTGCGGTTCCTCTGCGCCTCCACAAGGAGGTCTTTCAAGGTGGCCGTGCCGCAGAGTCCGGAGGGTGCGGCGGATGCCGGAGCAGGAGCTGCGGCAGGCGGGGCCACCGGAGCCGGAGCAGCGGGTGCTGCTGCGGGCGGCGGAGCGACGGGGGTAGCGGGAGCGGCGGGCGGGGGCGAGGCTGCGGGAGCTGCGGCGGCCGGCGCGGGAGCCGGTGTCGGCGGCGGAGGCGCAGCGGGTGCTGCAGTCGGCGTCGCCGGAGCGGGGCCCGCGGTGGGCGAGCCCGTCAGCGGCGCGCCGCCGCAGAGGGCGGCGGCGAGCAGCACGAAGCAGAAGCAACCTACTACGTTTCCCATGATCTTTCCGTTGTTCATACCGAGTCACCTCCTAGGGACGTCGTCCCTAGCGTCAGAGTATACCGTATACCGTAGAGTAGAAACCGAACTAGTTGGGAAGGATCTTGTTTTTGGCTTTTCTTTTCTTTTCTTTATTTTTTGAGCCGTCTGTATCTTAGCATACTATAATTTATTTGTCAAATGGACTGCTTTACAAAACAGAATCAGTATGGTAGTGTCAATCCGGCCCGAAAAGTGAACACTTTGGCGGGAAGGACTATAACAGGAGGAATTGAGAGATGTGCACACCAGGAAGCGAGCCCATGAGGCGCGCATTCAACGATAGCGGTGTCGACACGAGCGGAAACACGAGCGGCAAGCTGCCGGACGACGATGCAGGACTGAACATCGGTCCGAAGAAGGACGGCCCTCCGAGAGATAAAGGCGGGCCGCTCGAGTTCGAGACCCTCGAGCGCGAAGAAGGCAGGCATGGAGATTCGTCAGGGCTGATGTCGGAGCTAGCGGGCAGACTGCCCGGTCAGCGACGGGTCGAGCTCGACGACGACAAGCTGGGCGAAGCGGCGTCTAACTGGCCGGCTTTGAAGCCGGAGGAGACGCCGAGGAAAGGTGCGATGAGTTACACCACAAGCCTCGGCTGGCTTATGGCCCTCACCATCCTGTTCGTGCTCGGCTCGCTCGTCGGCGCAAACCAGTCTGACAACATCCTGAGAGCCATGGCCGAACAGACCAAGGCCCTGAAGGTGAAGATCGCCGAGGAGAGCTGGGCAAGATTGCGAGACACTGCTCGCGAGCCGCACGCCAACTTCAAGAGCGTGTTGGACAACTTCCATCAGAACCTCGTGGAGATGGGCATGAGGATCGAGGACATAGGCCTCAAGCCCAACGATGTTCGGGACCTCAGCTACTACCACCATGCGGTGGTCACCAAGCACAGCAAGGTCTGCAATCCCGCCGTCGAAAACATCCCCACAGTCCAGGAGATCGCGGTCGAGGAGATCAGCAGTGAAGTATCTGACCTCCGCGGTGGCGGGCCGATGAAACCGAAGGACGAGCCAGTCGCCCCTGCGCCAGATGGGCCGAAAGGCACCAAGCCAGAGAAGCGGCCGAGCGGCCAGGATCCACTCGACGGCCTCCTCTAGGCCACCCCTCTATGCTTCCGGGGTAAAGAGAAGCAGCAGGGCGCCTGAGACAACATGTCGAAGGCGCCCGAACTAATGGCGATTTTTATATACTACAATCATGCAAGATTAAATCTTACGTAAGATTTAATCTTGCATGAAGTAAGTTTAGAAACTTGAATTTTGTCATACCGGCCCCGGATCGGAGTCCGGGGTAAACTCCGGCCGGTATCCAGGCCTGAATTAACCTGGATCCCGTTCTTCAACGGGATGACAATTCCAACCTTTTACAAAAGGATTTGCGGTGCTCGAGGGAAAGGCCATGTTTCGCAAGGGCGGCATAGTGCGCTTTGGTGCCGTAGCCTTTGTGAACATCGAAACTATAGCCGGGGTATTTTTGCGCAAGTGAGACCATGTGCCGATCGCGCGTTACCTTTGCCATGATCGAGGCGAGGGAAATAATTGCCTCCGATTCGTCCCCGCGAATGATGGTGGTTTGGTTGGTGTATTCTTCCGGCGCCCGCAATCCCCCATCAAGGAGCACCTGGACATCCGAAGGTTCAACCTTCGGATGTTTTTCTGTGGTATCTGCATCAGAGTTAGACAATGACCCGGTCACTGATTTACTCTGGAGCGCAGAGGTGGTGCCACTTAGTGACCCGGTGACTAGGTACTGTTCAAAGCTTTTGAAGCAGTTATTGATACCGGCGCGGATGGCGGGGACGATGCCGCGGTCATCGATAGCACGTGCGCTCACGAGCGAGACCACAAAGTAGAGACTGCCTGTCCGAAAACAGACGGCCTTGCTTCCCCGCCAAAGGCGGGGAAGCAAGGCATCAGGAAGCAAGGCTTCTGGGTCCAGTTTTCGTATAGTCTGGGATTCAGGTTTTGCCTGGGCAAGCACCCAAGCGTGCCACTCTTCTCGCTTCTTCTCCGTTAACTTCTTAGAATCACGCACACCGAGCTTCGCGAAATCAAAACTTTCATGCAGTTCCGTCGGCATAGCAACCAACCCCACCGCCACCGGCCCGGCCAGTGGCCCCCGCCCCGCTTCGTCGATACCGATGATCCATTTAGATTCAGTCATCTGACAAGTATAGCTTCTGTGTAAAGATTAGACAAAATATAATCCATATTGTATTGTGATTTCAGACATAGGAGCCTCCGAGCAGGAGGACTTCCGAAGGGAGGAACCTTGAATCTCGTAAAGACTGCCAAAAAGTGGCACCAGAATATCCGCAGTCCGTGGTGGATTGCGGCCCAGGTGTGGAACTACGGTTTTTTCTTTTTCTGGCTGTGGCGCTACCACGCGCACTGCGGCGGGAAGTGCAAAGAGAACGGCGGCAACACTGACCGTCGAGCAGTGCTCTGCTGCTTCTTCTTCAGTAGCAGCGTCGTCCTGGTCGCGCTGGGGCTCACATTCCAGAAATGGGCCTTGCCTCATGGCGGCACCGTAGCCGCGGCAGTTGGATTTCTCTTCTACTTCATAGGGATGGCTGCGTACTTCGAGATGGAGAGCTTCCATGCGGAGTGCAAAGTCTAGGAACTAACACCGACGACACTGCAAGTAACTGTACCCGGTACAGTTACTTGCATAAAAGGACGGGACACTTTGGATGACATCGAGCAGAAACTCAGGACACAGGACCTCGCGCGCGAACGCAAGGCGGCACCATTCCTCTTCTGGTACTACACCTTCTGGCTCGCGGGGCACATCTACTCGGACTGTCCGCGACGCAGCTGGTGGATGAACCGGAACGAGCTCATCGCGCTCGTCGGTGACGAAGCCATGGTCGGCATCAGCTTCTTCAGCTTCCTCCTCGCACTGATGACAAAGAGGTACCTCTACTGGGGCGGGATCTGCATCATCATGTACCTCGCTGCATTAGCAATCTACTGGGCGATTGATCGCGCTCACGAGAATTGCCCGCCCTGCAACAGTCCGGAGTATCGACTTGGCTTTGGCTACATCGAACAGCCGAAGCCTAAGTGAGCATTCAAGCGGCCCGATCACATTCGATAGCCCCGGCCCCAAGCGGCCGGGGGTTCTTTTTGCAAAAATTTTTTCCACAGAAATCAGTCTGCTATACTAGGTCACCCGAACTCCTTTTGAACGAACCGAGTGAGTACATGTCAGAAAACTGGGCTACGGAGCGCGACGGCGTGAGGGTGCGAGGATACGCAGCACCCGCAAGACCAGAGCGTGACGACGCGAGGTGGGACTGAAAGATTTTTCAGCAGAAAAATACTTTTGGCAGTCAGAGGCAACTTTTTAGCAAAAAAGTATGGCGGACCAGTTTTCTGGCATGTCGAATGAGGATTCAAAAGGAGTTTTGGTAAAATACTATAATACTTGATGCAAACCTGGATCCCCGTTTTCACGGGGATGACACAATACTTCAATACAACTCCAAAAAATAATGAAACCCTTCGTCCATTTACATACGCACTCGCACTACAGCCTGCTTGACGGACTGTCGAAGGTGGACGAGATGGTGAAGCTGGCGAAGAAATTTGAGATGCCGGCCTTGGCCATTACCGATCACGGCAATATGCACGGGGCCATTGAGTTTTATAAGCTGGCGCAGAAAGAAGGAATCAAGGCCATCATCGGCGTCGAAGCCTACATTGCCAACAGAACGCGGTTCGATAAAGTGGCGGGCGTCGATAACAAACGCTACCACTTAACCCTGCTTGCCAAGAATCTCACCGGCTACAAGAACTTGATCAAGATGGTGAGTAAGTCGCACCTCGAAGGCTACTACTACAAACCCCGCATGGACAAGGATCTGCTTCGAGAATTCCATGAAGGCATCATCTGCCTTTCGGGTTGCCTCGGGGGCGAGCTTGGGCGCGCCATGCAACAGCAAGATTACGAGGAAGGCGAGCGCATCGCCCAAGAGTACCAAAGTATCTTTGGCGCGGGCAACTACTTCCTCGAAATCATGCATCACACCGGGATCGAGGACATCGCCAATATGCGACGCGATGTCATTACACTTAGCAAAAAAACAGGCATCCCCCTCGTGGCCACCCAGGACTCGCACTACCTGCACACGGACGACCACAAAGCGCATGACACCTTCCTCGCGGTGCAAACAGACTCGACCGGAAACGATGCCAACAAATTTTCTTTTGGGAGCATGGATGCATCGTTCATCTCAAGCGAGCAGGCGCATGAATTCTTCAAGGATGTGCCGGAGGCGGTGGAGAATACGCTCAAAATCGCGGAGATGTGCAACGTGGAAATCGAGCTCGGCAAATGGGTCTTCCCCAACTTGCCGATTGAGCCGGGAACAACGTACGAAGGTGAGTTACGCACGCGTACTTTTGCTGGCATCCCCCGCCGTGGATTAACCGAAACAGCGGAGCTCCTCAAGCGCGTGGAGTACGAACTCAAAGTGATCAACGATAAAGGGTATGCCCCCTATTTCATGGTGGTGGCCGACCTTTTGCGCTTTGCAAAAGAAAAAGGAATTTTGACCACCATTCGCGGCTCGGTGGCCGGCTCGATGGTGACCTACTTGAACTTCATTACCAACGTAGACCCCATGGTGTACGATCTCCCTTTTGAAAGATTCCTATACCCAGAACGGCCCTCGGCGCCCGATATTGATATGGACTTCGCTGATAACCGCCGCGAAGAGATGATTGAATACGTGAAGCAGAAGTATGGGGCGGACCACGTCGCCCAGCTTGGCACCTTTGGTACCATGATGGCCCGCGGGGCCGTGCGGGATGTGGCCCGCGCCCTCGGCCACCCCTATGTACTCGGCGACACCATTTCTAAGCTGATCCCGCTCGGTTCGCAAGGATTCCCGATGACCATCGCCCATGCCATGGAGCTTGAGCCGGAACTCAAAAAAATGTACGACACGCAGAAGGACGTGAAGGAGATCATTGATCTGGCACAAAAGATGGAAGGCTGTGTGCGCCATGTCTCCGTGCACGCGGCCGGCGTGGTCATCTCCCCCACCCCCCTCACTGACTACACCCCCATTCAGTTCGATCCCAAAGGGGGTAAAATTATCACCCAGTATGATATGTACGTGATCGAAGACGTTGGCTTGCTCAAGTTTGATTTCCTCGGTATTCGCAACTTGGCTATTCTTGCCGATGCAGTGCACATCGTGCAAGCAGTGCAAAATATTGCTATCGATATCGAAAACGTGCCCCTCGAAGACAAAAAAACTTTCTCGATGCTCGCCAAAGGCGAAACGATGGGGCTCTTTCAATTGAACGGCTCCGGCATGACGCGCTTCCTCAAGGAGTTACGGCCCTCCACCATTCACGACATCAATGCCATGGTGGCCCTCTACCGTCCCGGGCCCATGGAAACAATTCCCGATTACATTAAGCGCAAACACAATCCGGAGCTGGTCACCTTCCTCGACCCGCGCATGAAGACCATTTTGTACGCATCGTATGGCGTCATCACCTACCAAGACGATGTTCTCCTCATTGCCATTCACCTCGCCGGCTATTCATGGCTGGAAGTGGACAAGCTGCGTAAGGCGATGGGTAAGAAGATTCCAGCAGAGATGGAGGCGCAGAAAACGAAGCTCCTCGAAGGGTTCGTCAAGAATGGCTTGAGTGAAGCAAAGGCCCAAGAGCTCTGGCTCCTCATCGAACCCTTTGCCGCGTATGGCTTTAATAAGTCCCATGCAGCCAGCTACGGCAAAGTGGCGTACCAGACGGCGTACATGAAAGCGAACTTCCCGGCGGAATATATGACGGCGGTGCTCACCGCAGAATCGGGTGACATCGAAGAAGTAGCGGCTATCATCGACGAGTGCAAGCGCATGCAGATTCCGGTGCTCCCACCAGACATCAACGAAAGTGTCGGCGACTTTACGGTGCTTAAAAAGAAAACTGATACGCGCGAAGCGCGGGATGAAATCCGCTTCGGACTCTACACGATAAAGAATCTCGGTAAAGAAATTGCTGACGCCATCATTGCTGAACGCAACGCCAAAGGCCCTTTCACTTCCTATGCCAACTTCCTGGATCGTATTAAACACAAGAATTTAAACAAGAAATCACTTGAAGCGCTCATCAAAGCGGGGGCCATGGACACACTTGGTGAGCGGGGGCAAATGCTTTTCAATCTCGATGACGCTCTCGCTTACAATCGCGAAGGGATGAGGGACGGGGGGGCGCAGGGGTCCCTGTTCGGATTGTTGGATGACCAGAAAAGTGTGCCCACACTCACCCTCAAATATAGCGAGCCAGCACCGATGATTGAGAAGCTCGCCTGGGAAAAAGAATTGCTCGGCCTCTACATTTCCGGGCACCCACTCGAACGCTTCAAGGACAAATTTGCGAAACAAGAGAAAGACATCAAGGCGATCAAAAAAGGTAGCGAGGGCTCGGCCGTTGTCTTCGGCGGCATGATTGAATCGATGAAGATGATCTTTACCAAAAAGAACGAGCACATGGCGTTCCTGAAGATTGCCGACTTTGGCGACAACATCGAAGTGGTGGTCTTCCCGCGCACCCTCGTAGAATACAAAGAGATTATCAAACCAGACATGTGTGTGGCCTTACGCGGTAAACTCTCCTTCCGCCAAGGCGAGCCGAGTATTGTGGCCGAAGCGTTTAAGGAGTTAAGACAAGAGGTTCCGCGACAAGCGTCGACTGAGGAGGAGGCGTAGGCACAACAATACTTCCCACCGCTGCTTGTGCGGTCTGCTGTGACGCTGCCTCACGTGCCATCTTCTGCTCTGCCGCACCCAGGCCATAGGCATAGCCACCTAAAGCACCCACACACAGCGCGGCAATGACCACCAGTGGTACGGCAACCTCACGCTCTCGTACCTGTGTCGTTTCTGGAGCGAGCATCATACGAGTTAACGAAACGGATTTTTGTACACAGAAAAGGGATTCTTATACCCCGGTACCGTCCCCTGTGGTGCACCCTCCGACTGATACGCGCCCGGGGGGAGTCTCGTCCCGACCAACTTTAATGTTTGCTGTACCCCCACGGTATAGCCGATTGCGATACCGACGATGAGCACTGCGGCCGCTATGGCATACTGATATTTTTGTTCCATAGTAAAATAAATCCCGCGTTAGCGACTAAATAAATATTTGGTGATTGCTGCAAGCGCATCCACCAAGCTTGCTCCTTGGGTTGGTGTTGTGCTTGCTTCTGTTGTACTTGCTAGTGTGCTTCCCCCTGTTCCCCCAGTGGTGCCTGGTGTCGTAGTAGCAGGTGTATCGGTCGCACTTGGTGTGGTGGTAGCAGGAGGGGTAACCGGTTGTATTGGCCCGACAGGTGGCACTACATAAGTCGGTGGTGGTGCTGATTCTATGGCCTGGTAATCACCGATGGTTTGGGTAGTTACCCCGTTGTCAAGAGCATACTGATCGCACTCATTCTTATGCGAATCATCTGCACAATACGATTGGCATTCACCTCGATTCTTGCAGCGCCCTGGCTTCTCAAGTGAACGCGTCGGGACAGTGACAGTTGCACTCTTAATGAGGTCGAGCTGTGCCGTTGCTTCCTTGGGATCAATGAGCCCTTTCTTCTTTGCGTACTCGATGCACTCGAGCTCATGCCCAGGGATGGCGCAGTACTCGTCACACGCAGCACCGGTGCACCCCTGGGGACCAACCGTTGTGAGCACGGTTATGGTCTGTGTAGCTTGCCCTTTCGGCAAGAGATCGTGCTCGAGTGAATACTTGGTACAAGAAAGCTCGTGCGTAGGATCGTCACAGTAGACACGACAACTGACCAGGTCATTACACGCTCCGTCGGGACCGCCAAATTGCACAATCGCATCGGAACGCTTCTGATCGGCACTAGAAACAGTGGAGGTGGCAACGGTCGTGGAAGACGGTCCTCCCGTGCTTGTAGTGAGCGTTGTACTGGTGCCCGCAAAGGTAGTGCATGCAACCTGATGAGCAGCAATATCACAGTAGGCCTGGCAGGCGGCCTGGGTGGTACAACCGCCCGGGCCAGGCGCTACCGTCGAAACTGCAGGCGGGGTGGTAGTTGCCGTCGTCGAAAGACTGTTCGCCGCAGCATAGGCTGTACATGCCTGCTGATTGGCGACAACGTCGCAATACGTGGCACACGCAGCCTGGTTAGCACAGTTCCCTAATTCCACGATTGGATACTGCGTCTCCGCACGAGCGCTAAAACCGACAGCCAATGCCAAAATGACAAAAACGAGTAGTCGCTGATTCATAGGTACATTGTAATCTAGAAAAGCGGGAACACCTATGTATGTTTTCCACACCTATTGCTCGGGGTAATTCTCCCCGCAGACCGTGTCGTCCCGACCAGCGCCGGAACGCACTCTTTCTCACCTCGCTAAGTCGCGAGTACGCGTACACTACCCAGCACGCTCGGTTCCGTACGTCTGCGAGGAGAACCACCCCTCGCTCTTGCCTGGATTCATTTAAAGCTCAGAATCTTTTGCCATTTACGGTTCTTTTTCATAATTATTTGACCAGAGATGTAGAGTGCGTATACTAACCTCATGCAATTAAACATCCGAACAACTACCGGAACGACAACTACCTAGCGGGAGTTCTTGTGGTGTGCACGAAACATAAGAGCTCCCGCGAGGGAGTATTTTTTATTGCAATTTGCTAGAATTATTATCATTTGCATGTCATCCCCGAGACATCGGGGATCCAGGCTAATTCGAACCTGGATCCCGGCCTGCGCCGGGATGACAAAACCTAAAACATGGATAATCAAAAACTAGAAGGAATTCGCCACTCACTCGCCCACTTGCTCGCCACAAGCGTTATCGAGCTTTATCCGGGCGCTGAAAATGCTATTGGCCCCTCTATCGAGGACGGGTTTTATCAAGAGTTTGAGCTTCCCCACCCGATCTCGGAAAAGGAGTTTCCCGCTATCGAAAAGAAGATGAGGGAGAAACTCAACGAGTGGAAAAAGCTCAAACATTTTTCGCACCGGGAAGTCACAGCCGATGAAGCGCGGGAACAGTTTAAGTGGAACAAGTATAAAACAGAGCTCATTAACGACTTTGAACGAGAAGGTAAGAAGATTACCTTTTACGTGCTCGGCAACTTCATTGACCTCTGCAAAGGTGGCCACGAAGAGAATGCCGACGATATTGATCTCAGTGCCATGAAGCTTGATCGCGTAGCTGGTGCGTACTGGAAAGGGAATGAGAAGAACGTCATGCTTACGCGTATCTATGGTCTTGCTTTTGAGTCGAAAGAGAAGCTCGACGCGCATCTCGTCATGCTCGAGGAGGCGAAAAAGCGTGACCACCGACTGCTCGGAAAGCAGTTAAACATCTTTACCTTTGATGAAAAGGTGGGACTCGGTCTCGTCTTGTGGCTGCCAAATGGCGAAGCAATCCGCCATGAGCTTGAGGTGTGGGCGCGCGCAACGGAAAAGAAGTGGGGCTACCAGCATGTCTCGACGCCGCATATCACCAAAGGCAACTTGTACGAAATCTCGGGCCATCTCCCGTACTACAAAGATGACCTGTACTCCCCCTTCGAAATCGAAGGCGAAGCATACTACCTGAAACCCATGAACTGTCCGCACACGCATATGATTTACCAGAACGCACCGCATAGCTACCGCGAGCTTCCTATTCGCTATGCCGAGTATGGCCAAGTATATCGCTTTGAACGTTCTGGGACATTGCATGGTCTCATGCGCACACGCGGGTTCTGCCAGAATGATGCCCACATTTATGTGCAACCGGAAGAAGCGGTCAATGAATTTTTGCGCGTCTTTGAAATGCATAAGTATTACTACGACACGCTTGGCATTAAAGACTGGTGGGTGGTGCTTGGTGTCCGCGACCCAAAGAATCTGCGCGCCAAATATCATGGTGACGACAAAATGTGGGATGAGGCAGAAAAGCTTACTCGTGAAGCCCTCGAGAAGTCAGGCGTGAAGTTTGTTATCGAGGAAGGGGGAGCAGCACACTATGGACCGAAAGCTGATATCTACATCCGCTCTGTGATCGGCAAGGAGTACGCAATTGGCACGGACCAGCTCGATCTCTATATGCCGGCACGTTTTGGCCTTACGTATACCGACAGTGAAGGTAAGCCGAAAATGCCCTATATCATCCACCGGGCGCCCTTAGGTTCGCATGAGCGAATGGTGGGATTCCTCCTTGAACATTTCGCCGGGGCCTTCCCCACCTGGCTTGCACCAGTGCAAGTCATAATCTTGCCTATTAGTGAAAAACACACCGCGTACGCACAAGAAGTGCTGCAGGTGCTCAAGGATGCCGACATTCGCGTCGAGCTCGATGCGGCCAACGAGTCTCTCGGTAAGAAAATTCGCAATGCCAAGATGGCGAAAGTCCCCTACTTCCTCGTCCTTGGTGACAAAGAGGTCGAAGCAAATACAGTGGGCGTCGAGTCCCGTGACAAAGGCCAGCTCGGCGCACAGCCACTAAACACCTTCATGGCTGAACTCAGAGAAGAAATTGCCAAAAGAGTTTAGTAGAAAGCACCCAAAGCTACACCAATTCAACTTGCTTCCCCAGAACATGAGCGACACGCGCGAGCGTATCAAGAGAGATGCCCTGTCGTCCGCTCTCTAAACGAGCGATGACCGATTGCGGCATACCCACCTGACGCGCCATTGCTTGTTGCGTTAGTTGCCGTTCCTCACGGAGATCACGCAAGCGGTGCGCCAAGCGAAGTCGCACAAACTCTTCCTCATATGCAGCCTGAAAAGTCGTACGCTGTGATGCCCGTTTAAACACAGTCTCAAAGGAACGCCATTGGAGCTTTTCGTCTTTCTTTTTGGTTTTGTTTTTCATAGCTAGGATTGTTTAAATAGCTTGTAGATACGTTCCGCGTTAGCAATAACAACAGATGGAGTCTTTCTTCCCTTTTTCCGCAAGGCATCTACGAAATAGAGCGCACTCCCTTCGGCAAAGTAGACTAGTCGATGATCACCTACGATAAGTTCTCGAAGTACTCCCTTCAATTGCTTTGTGGAAATCGCAGAGAATTCACCCTGCTGGAGAAGAACTATGTGCGCTGCAAGCGTACCCTGAACAGCAGCAGGCAGCCCCTGAATGTACTCTTCTACATCTTTCAAGAAGTGGTGCCGAAAACTGCTGCATGGGCATGCACTAGAGTATATAGCAGAAACGCTATACTCGTCAACTGTTACAGAGACGTGTGTGGGCACCTTCTCTTACAATCAAACAAATAGCTTCACTTCAATTGCTGGAGTTGCTAGGATAGACCAATGCCAACAGAAGACTTCTACAAAAACGTAACGCCCCTGCAACGCTTCTCGGACGTGGCGGACTTCAGCAGATATGAACGAGCACCGGACGACTGGTACATCATCGTGACCGACATTAAGGGCTCAACGATTGCGGTGAACGAAGGCAGATACAAAGAAGTGAATGCGGTGGGGGCTGCCTCGATCATTGCCGTTTTAAACATCGCGCGTGACATCGACATCCCCTTTGTCTTTGGTGGCGATGGCGCCACGGTGCTCATCCCCCCGTCGCTCGTGGAACCGGCGAAGGGAGCCCTTGTAGCGGCACGCAATCTGGCCAAGGAGTACTTCAACATGGAGCTGCGCGTCGGCATGGTGCCTATCAAAGATATTCCGAAGGATGTCGAGATCCGAGTCGCCAAATTCCAGGCCTCACCCCACTACTTCCAAGCCATGTTTTGCGGCAACGGCATCGTGGCAGCAGAAAAGCTCATTAAGACAGCACCAGCTTCGGAGACGAATTCCCAATACGAAATCCCCACGACCGTAAAATCAAATGGTCAGTTCAAGGGCTTTGAGTGCCGCTGGAACGACATCATGAGCCCACATGGCGAGACGATCAGTCTCCTCGTCAAAGTTACCAAGGGTGAGATCCTCGAGCGCGCGACAACCTACCGTACGGTACTCGAAACAATCGAAGCAATCTATGGCTCTGAGGCCGACTACCACCCCATTACGGCTGATGCGCTGCACCTGGTGACCGAGACACCGAGACTGAATACAGAAACCTATATTCGCGCAGGACATAAGAACTACCTTGCTCGCTTCTGGTACCGGCGCAAACTCTGGTTTACCGATCTCTATGTAAACTGGGCCATGAAGGCCAACCGCACGCAAAATGACTTTAATCTGGCAGTCTACAAGACACTCCTCGTGGCCACCTGTGACTACCGCAAGTATGACGACGCGCTCCGCATGGTGATTGCAGGTACGACGGCAATGAGCACAGAGCTAACAGTCTATTTGGAAAACCTCCATCAGCAAGGGAAGATAGCATACGGCACCTTCATTACCGATCGGGCCCTCATGACCTGTCTCGTCTTCGAGCGCTACGGCAAGCAGGTGCACTTCATCGACGGCGCCGACGGCGGCTACACCATGGCCGCCAAGGGATTCAAGGAGCAGTTGAAAACAAACACTCACTAGTTAGTCATAGATTAAATATTGTACATTTTGTACAATATCTATATACTACCCCTATGCAAACTATCTCCACAACCGAAGCTCGTAAGAAGTTAAGTCAAGTTATCTCGAATGTGCAACATACTGGGCACACTGTAGGCATTGCGTCCCACGGCCGCGTTCTTGCCTACCTTTCCCCAGCCCCAAAATGGAATGACACGTTATCGGATACTGCAAATCTTGCAGCGATGGGTGGTAGCTTTGATTATCTTGCAGATGAGCCTGATCTTTACACAATCGCAGATTTAAAAGTGCGATATGTTTGAACAAGGTACGATCGTTCTCGTTCCCTTCCCCTTTACCGACCTTACGAGCGTCAAGACACGGCCAGCGGTTGTCATTAGTTTTCGAGAACGTGGAAATGACGTCGTTATTGCCATGATTTCATCACAACATGCTCGGCTGCATGCGTTAGATCTTCTACTGGAAAGCACCGATGCCAATTTTTCAGAAACTGGACTGCGAGCCACCTCACTCATTAACGTTGCTCGTATAGTAACGCTCGATAAAAAACTCATTTATGGCAAACTCGGGAAACTTTCTTCCGAACAGGTAAAGCACGTGAAAGCGAGACTGAAGAAACTCTTTGCGTTGTAGCCTCCTGATAGCTTTTCCCCCACCTTGTACAAAGCCGTATTTTATGGTAATTTTCGTGCGGGAACTACCAAAGTACAGTCAACAAGACAAGATTGGTTTCAAGACAAGACGAGCAGTCTGGTCACGAGGAAAGGAGAAGGCACATGATCGTCGACCTCAAGGCACTTCGTGCCGAAGCACCCCTGCCTGAATTTATGAAGGCGGCGGAGGGGTTCCTCAAGGGAGAGGTAGTCATTGTTCATTTCCCTTTCCACGCCGAAGTTATGCGTAGCGTGGAGACATTCGAACGATTCCTGGACCTCCCTCGCGAGACTCTCCAGGAACTTCATTTCATTCACAACGATGTGAGCGACCCAGAGGATCCAGACGAGGGGTTCCTCGACCGCAACAAGCAGGGTCTACGAGAGGACGGGGTTCCGTATGACCAGAAGGCGCTCAACCACACGCGCCCGGCGATCCTCGGCAAGATCGCCCTGCTCGAGCGAAGCCGTAAAGAGAACTTTCCCGCCGCAGTGTGGGAGTTCTACGAAGCCGATGTGGAACTTCATAGCTGCGCGGAGGTTTCGCACTTCCGCTTCGCACGCGCTCTCGATGTGGTCCACCCGGGCCACGACTTTTTCGAGAACTTCGCCCGCCCCGAATCGCGACGCAACAACGTCGTGAGGTCCCTCCGCTACGATACCGAAAATCCCGTTGACGATGAGGGAACGGTAGCGAAGCTTCACGACGATCGCGACGACGATACGTGGGGCCTCTACGAACGCCACCCGGGGTACAAAGCTTTCTTCCCGGGAGAGTCAAAGTCTCGTCTGGTGCTCTTCACCCCAGGCAAGGCGTACGTCTTCGCCGGGTTGAAGCTGAAAACGTGGGTCGAGGAGTCTGCTCCAGTGAAGCACAAGGTCGTAAAGCGACGACTGGTTCCAGATCGGCGCGTTGAGGAACGGCCAAAGACAGCGGGACGTCGACTGAAGCCAGTGAGGAAAAGGATCAGTAAAATCTTCTTTGGCCACAATGCCCTCACGGTCGCCGAGAACCGCCGCTTCGCGGGTCTCGTCGAATGGTCGCGACGAACCTCCGCCGAGCTCGATCCCTCCATTGACGCCACTTCAATGTAGTAACACTGTTGGCTTGGCGACGCAGAAACCAAACTCACTCCGCCCCCGACGCATACGCGTCGGGGGCAATCTTTTTTTGGAAAGCTTTTTTGCAGCGAGACTTAGACACAAAAAAATTTTGAGAATCAAAATGACACGCCCCGGTTTGGTTACCTTGTAGGCGTGTCAGATGGTATGGATCCGTGAACCCCGAGAGTAACGGATGAGGTTCACGCGAAACCGGATGTGGGTGAGGAGCTGCCGAAGCGCCCATTCGATCGTCTTATTATTCTCGACGAACTTGTACGGGATGCGGCTGTTGTGGCTGAGGGCTCGCGCATCCCACGCTTCACAATCGGCGACGCGTCGGTCTATCTCCTTTTCGCCTCGCTCTCGAAGCCGCCTCACAAGAATATCTCTCTGTGGTGAGAGTACATAGACAGTAGTGAGCTGTTCTACGGGCACAAGGGTGATCAGAGGAGCAATGACTTCTTCCACCAATGCAAAGGTGGAGACGCCAGGAGACAGACGAGCGCTTCGAATGTCCGTGATGAGGGTGCAGTAGGTATTCCCGTGAATTTCCGCTTCTCGCCAAGCGAGAAGGCCAAGCCGCTTGTACATCGCGAGCCTCTCCGCCGTCATGCGGCGGTATTCTCCTGGAATCTCTTTCCCCGGGCGAAACGGCCGAGTCGTGTTGCTTGGGATCAACCGGACAAATTCGTCACCCAAGAAGTGGATAAGGCCGCGAATGAGCGTCGTCTTGCCCGAGCCAGAGGCGCCGGTCAAGCTGAGAATATTGCCTACCTCGAGCCTTTTCTCGACGGATTTGCTTGCAAAAAAGTTCACGCTGCCTTCACCTCCTTTCGGTGACTGCGGTAATTATCGGCGTTCTTGCCGCATCGAGACTACCGTATTTCCGCGGAAAAGTCGAGTACTAGTAGGACCTACGCAAAATACTCGTATCGTCTTTGCGAGCGCTCTGCGCGAAGCAATCCAGGTCTATTTCTAGCCATGAAGAATCCTGGATTGCTTCGGAGTACCTCGCAAAGACGCCCTCTTGCGTAGGTCCTAACTAGAATAAGTAGCGGCCGCTACTTATTCTAGTACATATACAAAGAAGAAACGTTCTTGAATATTAACCTGGATCCCCGTTTTCACGGGGATGACACAAAAAGTAACCCCTCACTCCTCCCCGTATGTCATCCCGGCGCAGGCCGGGATCCAGGTTTAATTCGGGCCTGGATCCCGTTCGTGAACGGGATGACACAGGGGTGTGAGGGGTTACCACAAAAAACATTGACTCTTTGGATATTGGAAATTAGAACTTGGAAATTGCGCGGGTTTACAACTTCCCCATCATCTGGATAAGACGTTTGCGTAAGAGGAGGCGGGAGAGGAAAAGTCCGGCTCTATTTTTCCAGCCGGAAATGATGACGGGTTTGGTGCGCTTGCGAAGTGCAGCGATAGTTTCTGCCACCACCTCTTCGGCGCTCTGGGTGAGCCATCCTGCTGGCTTTTCGTGGGCTTGCCCACCGGCCGCCTCGTGGAAGCCGGATTCGGTTACCCCGGGGCACAGCGCCATCACGTAGACGCCGCGCTCGCACTGCTCGTACCACAGCGATTCGGAAAGGGAGAGCACAAAAGACTTGGTCGCCGAATACACGTTCGCCGGTGAGTACGGCAAGAATGCAAGGATGGAGGCGACGTTGACGAGCGCATCTCCACGTTCGGCCTTACTCAAAAAAGCGTGGGACAACGAAAGCACCGCGTCGCAATTCAACCGCACAATTTTTTGCATTGTTGCAAGCGGAGTAGCGCCAAACCAATCGTAGTGGCCCGCCCCGGCATTGTTAATCAAAAGATCATAGTGTGTTTCCGAAAGGTGCGTCGCCAGGGGAGCAGTCTGTGTAGGATCAGACAAATCCACTACCTGATAGGAGTGTCCTGCCCCCGGTAGTTCTGCAACAAGTTTCTTCAGTTTGTCTTCACTTCGGGCAACAGCAGTGACGGCATACCCCTCACGGGCAAGCGCCTGTGCAAAGACATACCCTATCCCCCCACTCGCCCCCGTAACCAAAGCTCGTTTCGACATAATGGTCTAGTATACCCTTCCCACAAAATTGAGACAAATCGCGCAGGCCATAGCAATGTCAACAAATGCAGACGATCGTCTGAATTTGTTGACATTGATTACAGTACGATCGGATACAAATTGCCCATCTTCTCTATCGGCGGTATTATGAGCCTCATGAGGAAAATTCTTTTTATTTCTCTTGTGTTCAGCGTTTCCACACTCGGTGGTGTTTTCTTGTCGCACCGTGCCCATGCCGCCACCAAAGTAGCGCCGACAGCATTTCGCTATGCCGCTTGGCTTCCCTACTGGCGCAAAACTGCGGGAACGGCCGAAGCGCTTGCGCACTTGAGTCAAATCCAAGAATTGAGCCCTTTTAGCTACACCCTCAAAGTAGACGGCACTATAGTGGACGCGATGAAGCTCGACCGCGAACCTTGGCCAAGCTTGCTTGCTGCTGCCACGTCAAGCAAGGTGACTATCCTCCCCAGTATCGCTTCTGGGGAGAGCAGCGTGATCTACGCTCTCCTCGCAAACAAGACAAAGCGCACTGCCCATGTGGCCCAGATTCGCGAGCTGGTGCGAGCCAACAACTTTGACGGTATCGACATCGACTATGAAGGCAAGACCGCAGAAACAAAGATTTATTTTTCTGCCTTTATCAAAGAGCTGGCAACCGTTCTCCATAAAGACAAGAAGCAACTCTCCTGCACCATTGAGCCGCGCACGCCCCTGAACTCGTTATATTACGTTCCGCCCACCGAGCGTATTGAGCGGTCAAACGAATACACCGTCCTGAATAAGTACTGCGACCAGATACGGATCATGACCTATGATCAGACCACGATCGATGTGAAGTTGAACGATCTGCGCGGCGGAAAAGAATACTACGCGCCGATCGCGGATGTGAGCTGGGTACACAAGGTGCTCTTCCATGCGCTCGCCTCCTTTGATCGCACAAAGATCATGCTTGGCATCCCCACCTATGGGTACGAATACGAGATTGACCCTATCGCCGGCAACCTGCGCAACTACAAGATAGTGCGCAGCTGGAGTTACACCGATGCCTATGCCTTGGCCGCAAAAGTGGGCGCGACGCCGGTCCGCAACAAGGCGGGAGAGTTAAGCTTCACCTATGCCACCAGCACGAGTGTGCTCGCGAAGAATAACCCGAAGCCGCTTACGACCACCATAGGTTCCACGACTCCGGCCACCACTACCCAAGTCTCGACCAATGCCGCCGCTCTCCCATCGGCAAAGTCATATACCCGCCTCGTATGGTTCACGGACGCACACTCTATTGGGAACATCATCACCCTCGCCAAGTCGTACAATCTGCGTGGCGTTGCCATCTTCAAGCTCGACGGCGCCGCCGACCCCGCCATGTGGTCAAAATTAACTCCCTAGAATTCAGGAAGCAAGGCTTCCTCTTCTGGGTTGGAAGCCTTGCTTCCAAATGCGCAGCGAAGAGCATTACTTCTCTTTAAGGTTGAGACACACCGAGTTGATACAGTAATGCGTACCGGTTTTTGTCCCGGGGTCGTCAAAGATGTGCCCCAGATGCGACCCGCAGGTTGCGCAGGTGATTTCGCTGCGTGCCATACCATGCGAAGTGTCGATACGGGTTTCCGTAGCGCCAGGGATGACAGTATTAAAAGAAGGCCAGCCCTGCAGACCCGCGGGGCTCTTGGTAGCATCCTCTTGGTCATCAGAAGTAAAAAGAGGACTAGCACACACCTTGCAGTGATAGATGCCGTCTGCCTCCTTCTGTATATACTCGCCAGTAAAGGGCACCTCGGTCCCTTTTTCACGAAGCACATGATACTCCTCGGGCGTCAGGCGCTTCCGCAACTCCTCTTCGGTTATGGGCGTTTGTTTCTCTTCCATTTTTTTGTATTTGTCATCCCGGCGAAAGCCGGGATCCAGGTTATAGCAATTCAAGAGCTAAATCATCCCACTCTGGATTCTCTTCTTCAATAAGTTTAATCTTCCACGCACGTTGCCACTCTTTCATCTGCTTCTCGCGGGCTATTGCTGATGTTACGTCATCAGTTTCTTCGTACCACACTAGCATATGGACATGATACTTTTTTGTAAAGCCCTCAACAGTACCTTGCTTATGCTCTTCTATTCGTCGTGCAAGATCGTTCGTAACACCAATATACAAAGTACCATTACGTTTACTCGCGAGCATGTAGACGTAGTAGGAATTCATAGCCTGGATCCCGTTCTTCAACGGGATGACAAAACGACGACTATTCGTTATCTTTAAGTAACTTCGTAAATCTTTCTTGTACTTTCTCCAACTTCGGATTAATCACGATCTCACAGTAGGGATTAAATCCATTTTGTTTTTCGTAGAAATCTGTATGTTCTGCCTCCGCAGGGTAAAAGATGTCGAGCGGTTCCACATCAGTGACAATGGGGCGACCCATTTCGTTCGAGGCGTTCATCTCAGCGATAAATCTTTTAACCGTTTCTTGTTGTTGCTCGGTCGTGTATAAAATGACAGATCGATAGGCCGGGCCCGTATCTGCACCCTGGCGGTTCCTCGACGTCGGGTCATGTGTGGCAAAGAACACGGTCAGTAAGTCTTCGAGCATAATGAGGCTTGGATCGTACTCGATCTGCACTACTTCAGCATGCCCACCCTTGCCATCATACACATCGTAGTAATTTGGATTCTTCGTGGTACCACCTGCGTACCCAGGCTTCACCGAGATCACACCCTTCAGCATTTTAAAAACAGCCTCCGTACACCAGAAGCATCCCCCTCCGAAAACAATGGTTTCTTTACTACTGTTCATAGTTTGGTGGAGTATCTGGTCGATAATCGAAGTGGAAGTATTCTAATTTCTTCCCGAGTCGAAATCCGTGTCGCTGCATGAGATTGATCATATAATCTTGCAACTCTTGGTATAGTCTTCCTTCATTATCGGTTCGTGATCTATAAAAGTTGATGTAAAGCGCGGGATTACTATCTTCCCACTTCCGCAAGTAGATCTCTTTGTTCGTTTCTCGGTCCCAGAGAGCGATGTCTACGGTGTCTCCCCTTGCATGTGGCATCTCGGCCATATTAAAGAGTGCTTTCGTCTTTTCTTCACCATACTTCTCAACTCTTCGCTTGTAAATAATCTCATACAGCACTGGTGACCGATACCCTTCTTTAATGTAGAGGCGCAAACTACGTTCGCCTAGCTCCTTATCTGCAGCCACAAGTGCTTGAACGATCTTTTTACTCACTTGCACGCGATCACTTGTAAGCCCTGCCTGAGAAATGTCTTCTTTAGTGAGACCGTGTGCCTCATATTTGTGCCAATAAAAATTACTCCCCAGGATATCGTACTCATCGATATACACTAAGTCATTTGGAATTTCCATAAAACTTAAGATTCTGTGATAGTCTCTGGCTCAGTGTTAAAATCCGCAAAGCGCCACCATGTGGGTGTGAGCTCAAGGAAGATGGTCTCGGGATCCTTCTTATACTGCTCAGCTTGAGGTTGCTTCGCGTAATGCACTTCGTACACCCGCTCAAGTGTTGCAGCGTCGGTGACCATACGCAGCGATCCGCGCACCTGTAGCGTGAGCCAATCCACTTCGCTCGTGCCGACAACAATTGCTGCTTTGATCGTCTCGCCGTGAAGGACTCCTTTCGCCTTGAGCGACGTATTCGTCGTCTGAAAGTAAAAACGAAGAGGCTCATCTGTAAACGAATAGTGCATTGCGGCCGCATGTGGCGTGCCGTCAGGCAGGAGCACCGAAAGCACGGAAACCCGTTCTTTGTTCAGGAAATCTAGGACTTTTTCATTCATACCCTTACTATACCTCCGGTAAGAAATTATTGCGACTCCAGTTCCAGAGTACAGGGTGCATGTCGACAGGTGACACTGACGACTCGCGTAATAGCTCTTTCCAGACTGCTGCAACTTCGAGCGAGGCCATTTCGGGAGTGCTCAAGCCGAGCTTGAGCGAACATTGCAGCACATGCGTGTCGGGAATGATGGAAATCTCCTGCATATTTTTGAATTTGGCATCGGTGTACTGTGAGAGAATGTAGAGCCAGTAGTTCGCCATCTTGGGACCACTGATGTAGGGGAACTCCTTGCGCATATCTTGCTGTAAAGTCTTCAATATCTGTGCCACGTCCCACTTGGCTTTTCGAAAAAGCTCGCGCGGGTCGTCTTTGAAATGTTCGTGGAGTACTTTGCAGACAGCGATCCAGATGTCGGTGTGCTTATTCTTTTGCAAAGCTAGCTTGTGCTTCACGAGCGCAGTCTGCACCTCCTCCCGTTTGCGTTGTATCACTTCTTCCGGAGAAAACAGCCAGCGCGTGGAAACATCTTCGTATGTCTTCAAAGCCGCAGCCCACATAGCGGGCGAAGCCCGCTGAAAATTCAAGCTGGGTGGCAAGGTGAAGTAGAGATAGTTCTCCCGACTCCCCTTCGGCAATCTTGGATGCACCTCATGCTGCGCCAATGTCGGAATCTTCCCCGCATGGAAAAGACGATGCAATCTTATCACTCGTTTCAATTGCTCTTTTTTGTTCATAGCTCGTCGAACAAAACGCCAACTTCGCTTGGTCTTTCATAGAACACGACTTTGGTTGCAATGCCGAGAAGAGTTTCTGAAATTTCAGTGCCCCTTGGTGCCACAACGTAGATCGGTTTTCCTTTTGCATACCCATAGCCGGCTTCAATACCTAGACCAACACCCTTCTCCGACGCTTCAATCATAAGTACACCAGCAGCATCTATCCACGCTAACGCTTCATGCATCATCTTTTTGGGATCAGGGGGAGCGCCACTATCCCATTGCTTTCGTATAAAGAGCAGGACCTCGTGACCTTCTTTTTCCAGTGACTGCTGTATCGCATCCAAAGTTACCTGGTTCCTCCCATCCGCATGAAATTTCGCCGCAAGATAAATTTTCATAGAGTCACAGGTTGTATCATTTCAAATTCTTGCATAAATCAGAAGGTGAAACCTTCTAAAGTCCTAAATAATGTGCACGATCTGCAGGCGGGAACTTCTCGATCGCGTAGCGAAGCATAGTGCGTGGCATCTTGGCGGCATGGGTTCCGAGAAACTGCTCGAGGGTTGCCACAGACTTCTTACCCGCCTCGCGGAGCATCCAGCCGACTGCTTTGTGAATCAAGTCATGAGTGTCGGCAAGTAACAGCTGCGAAAGCTTGAGGGTGTCCTCGTACTGCCCTGCGGCAATCAGCTTCTGGGTGGCGACTATCACAATGCGCCGTTCCCAGAGATTCTTCGACCGTGCTAAACGGTAGAGCACACGCCGTTCGTGTTTGCGTGTAAGCAGATAGTCGCCAAGGATGTAGGGCGACGAGGTGTCCACCAAGTCCCAGTTGTTCACTCCTGCTGTGTAGGCGAGGTAGAATTGCACAATCTGCTTCTCTCTTTTACCCACCGTAGCTTTAGCGAAAGAGGACGCCGTCTTCGCTGTCGTCTTGCCCGCTCCTTCGTACTGCATGACGAGGATCTCAAGCGCCACAAACCGCACCTCGTGAAATTGGCTTGCAAGCAACTTTGCAATCTCCGACAGCGGCAATGCCTGAAACTCGCGAGCCACCCCGCGCTGCGTTGTCACCGTCGCCACCCCCAAGAACTTGTCCCCCTCCCCATACTCCCCCACCCCCGTCTTGAAAAACCAAGCGAGCCTCGAAGCCCGTGCAGGGTCTGTGAGTTTCTTTAAAACTTGCTGTACGCGGGCTGCGGTCATACCGTTTAACATCGAATATGCTATCTCTTACTCTTCTTTCCACTCAAAAATTTCTTCTGTTCTGAGGTTAATCTACGTCGTATTTTTTGAATATCTTCTTCGGCGGGGAGCTGCTCGGGAACAATACCTCTTTTTACGAGCAGACTTCTCGTGTCTCTATTATTCTTTACATGCTCCCCCGTAATAGCATGCTCGCCTCGAATGTGCGTGTCACGCTTGAGGGTAAAGTTCGTAATTTCATTGGCAAAGTCTTTTGCTTTGATGGTGATGGCGGGCAGGAAGTCAGCGAGTGCTCGACTGCCTTTCACGCCAAGCCGCTGCTTCATGTCGAGGGTGGTCTTGCCACCGAAGAGGGCTTGATCGCCCTTGCTGCGGATGCGCGCGAATCCCATGTTGTCTACTCCACGTTCGTAGATAATGCCGGAAAGTTCTTTCTCTGAGTTCGTGAGCTTTTCCCGAAAGCCCACGCGCTCCAATTCTTCAATCCTTTTTTCGACCAGCTCCTGCTTGCGGGTCTGGATGGCAAAGTAAGCCATTGCAAAGGCTATCTCTTCTTTACGCGGGTCGCCGTTCTGGGCAATCAAGTAACAGGCGTGACGGGTCAGCGCAATATCATCAATTTCCCTTGCTGCACCTTTACCAGCAGTGATCACCTTTCCGACGTCGGCAAATTGATCAGCCACAACAAGCCCTGTATTTTGGCAAGCAATCTTTGCCCTCTCGACGACCTTCTGAAAATTCTTCCACTGGTCATAGCCGAGCAGCCCCTGCAGATCACGAGCGAACCAGAACTCAAGCCCTCCCTTCGTTTTCTGGGCATACGCATCGAAGTTCATGTGTAATTTCTGTACGATTTCGTGTTTCATTCTTTTTGTTTACTTAAATAGAGTTAAGTGTAAACGTCACGGCGGCGTGGTCGCTTGGGATAATGTGCGGGTAGTTGGGATCCTCTTCGTAATTTTTCAGGTCTCTGTTATGAATTTGTACAGAAGAGACTGCGGGGACCAATGACGGCGAGACGAGGACATAATCAATTAACGCATTATATTGTTTACCGGCCACAGACCACCTCTCTGGCTCGGGCACTAAATCGAGGACCGAGACAAGACTGTCCAAACGCTGTTTGATGCGACCCCGCGCGATCTCAAGCACTTTGTTGCCCTCTTTACTATTGAAGTCTCCGAGGACGAGCACCTGTGCCTCACCGTCATCAGCGAAGGTAGCATCCACAAGCTCGCGCACTCTTTTGGCTTAGCTGAAACGAAACATCTCGGAACGGATCACAGCGTCTGCCGCATCTGTTTGCGTCAGTATCGCAGGCGGATACATACTCCCCTGTTCATACATCAAGAAGTTGCCTTTGATATGCACACCGATCATGGTGAGTTTCTTGCCGTTGCGCTCTGTCGTCAATCGCACATAATCCCGACGGGATGGCATCGTTGATCCAAGCGCGCTTCGATCAGTAGCAGCAAAGGCAGGAAGTATCGAGTTCGAAGGGATAGACTCGCACGCACACTGCAGATATCTTTTGTAGATCACCGCGTTCCCTATGCCGTCCTTATCCGGAGTAGCGACAAAATAGGAATAGTCACCCTTCATTTTCGGCAGGATCTTCGTGAGTGCGCTTTCGTCGCCAAGTTCTTGCAGAAATAAAATATCGGCATCGAGGAGGTCAAACTGCTCGGCAAAGTAGACGAAGCGCAGCTCCACAAACTCAGGAGAAAAGTCCACCTCTTTGCCCGAATGCAAGCGCCGTCCCGCGTCAAAAAGAAAACTCAAATTGTATGTCCCGATTTTCATAGCTGCATCATATCATGACCGTCATTTTTATAGTAAATGAAGAGCTCCGGCGGTAGAGGCCGGCTACCGCCGAAACCCCCAATCCTTGCCGGAGCTGCTACTCGACCGCCGCCAGAGCTAGTTGTCACGCGCAATGACTCTAAGCTTCTGGAGAAAGTCCGTGTCACCGATGCTTGCTGCCGTAAAACACATAGCAATAGTGTCGGCAAGGCCGACACATGCGAGCAGTTCTGGAGCGTTGTTGCCGAAGCGACGCACTTCGTTCATCGCTTCGACCCAACACGTTCCCGGTTGCGGTTTCGCAGGGAGAAATGGTTCCTCCTTCTTCTTGTGCTCCCACTGCTCGAGCTTCGTGCGCACTGCTTCGAGAAAATTCGAAAGGCCTGTACGGTGAGTCATCGTTAGGTGCCGGAAGATATGCCACGCCTCTTGGTGGCTCACTTGCGGCAGCCCATCCATGCTCTTCTGAATAGAGTTCCAGCAAACGTCCTGCTCCGACACCAACCCATGCTTGCTTGTAGGCATTTCTGCCTCCTTTTTTTAGTCACGTCATGGCAGATGCTCCCGTCTATGCCGATGCAAAGCTATCACAAAAGGGTGAGTTCAGCTAGATAGGCCAGCAATGCTACTTCCGCCGCGCTAGATACTGCACAAAAAGACTCTTTTCTTTAGGTTCTTTACCAAAGTCGTGGTAGATGGCCTCAATCTCGAAATCTTTAGAGAGGATTTCACGCATATCTGCTTGATAGATCGGATAGAGGTCGAGCTTGCTCCAAATCTTTGCTTGCTTGTCGTAGTAGTGCAGGACGACCACCGTCTCGCTGATATAGGCGGGAAAGACCGTGATCGCGTCCTGAAAGCCGTGGTAGTAGACTGTGTAATCAAAGGTGAAGTTTTTAAAGATCTCGTTCTTGGGCAAGTTCATGAGGGAACGGATATAATTGTAGTTACGAGAATCAATGAAAAGATAGCCGCCCGGCTCGATCAGCTCGGCAAACTTACTGACGATACTTTGCTGTGCGCTCTTGGTGTAATCGCGCGAACCTCCGCCGATGTAGGTAAGTGAGTTGCCGGTGAGATAGCCGAAATCGAAGGTGGCCGTGTATGCGGTCGTGGCTTTGGGCAGGTCGAGCCAGTTCGCTTTGTGGATGGCGACCTGCTGCCCTTTCGCATGAAAGAGTGTTTGCGCTTGATCGATGAAGTGCTCGTCCACTTCATTCGCCTCGGCGGTCGTGATTGCATAGTGCTGCTTCGCTAAGTCTTCGAGAATGCCGGACAGTTCAATTCCTCCCCCCACCCCCAGATCGAGAATCTTCTGCGCGCCCTTGCCGCGAATCAGTGAAGTAAAGAAAGCGATCTCCGAGGCCTTCACCCCCGCTTTAAACTTGGGATAGATGTCGCGCTCCCACACACCAAAGCGGAAGTCCGCAAACTCCTCGATAGGATTGCTAATGTAAGGGAGCGTGTTGACGAATGACATAAGAGTAAACTTTTCCTTATGGCTCACAAACGACCTCAATCTTAATCCGATCGGGGTCTTCGAAATAGACCGCGTAGTAGCCTTTTGCGTACTCGGGATACGCTTTGGCGCCACCGTAGAGCGGAGTGATGCGGCGGGGCGCAAGAAACTCTTCCACAAAGCGATCAACGTCTTTCTGCGAGCGCACACGAAAGGCAATGTGGTTAAGACCGGTACGCTTGCGGTGAAAACCAGCCTCGCGGTGTTTCTTTTTTGTGGTCGTCACACATAGGTAAGTGCCGTCATTCTGGGCATCAAAATGTCCCGCGTCAGCAGAGATGGCAAAGCCAAAGTAGGCGCACAAATCCTTCCACAGCGCAAAAGACTTCGCGGAGTTCGAGAGATTGATGCCCACATGACCAAGTGTTGCTTTCATATCGTAAGCCTAACGACTTATTATTTTAAGTGCAAGGAACACAACCAATAGCTGCTCTTATTCCTCATTTATTTACACCGTACATGGCACGCAAATGCCAGTCGCAAAGGTCGGCAACAGGCATCGACACATCGAATCCGAGGAAACAAAAGAGTTTCTGGACATAGGGATCAAGATCGGCAATGGTGACGTGATCAAGAGTACGGAAAAATTCTGCATTCATCTCCCAAAGCCGGCGAGAGAATACCATCTCGGATGAGGGCGGGATAGAGGCGCGAGTGATGAGTGATATGTAGGGCTGCATGTACGGTGCACGGGCCTCTTCCCCATTGGGCAGCTGCACCACGAGGCCGCCCATGCGTGAGCCGATGAGGAAATCACGCAGGTCGACGGCATCGAACGCCTCTTGGTCGAATGATCCCAAGTGACTGCGATTGTACATGTTGCGCGAATAATCCATAAGGGTGCGAATCTTCACAATCTGGACTGTTTCCGGAAGGGTTCCCATGAGAATATTGATGGTGCTTCCCGAAGCTATATCGTCGTCCACAAGTGTATACGGGCCAGGTGTGAGCGCAGCCACCTGCTCGGCAAATGAAGGAAAGCCGGGTCTCCCCAGAAGCTCACGCGCGCGGATCTGCCCGTCGGCAATGTAAAATTGGCGAGAAAAATTAATACCGGTGCCATTATTGGTACAGGCGTCCAGATTGAGCACCTGCTCCCGTCGCATGAGTTGATCCACATAGTTCGCCTGTTCATCTAAATGATACAAACGAATGTCGATCTCCACTGGCAAATCAGGAAGTACAACGTAGAGGAAAGCATCATGCAATGCTTGCACCAGCTGCTCTTTAAACTTTTCTTTTGCGGTCACTACCTTTCCTGCACCAAACTGCTGCATCCATGGCTGAATAGCCCATGTATCTTCCTCGCGCAAAACATAGAGCTTGTGCGGACGGCTGGCCACACTCTCGGCCAGTAGTAGATTCTTCCTCCATTTAAAGTACAGATTACTAACCTCGTCGGGCATTAGGTGCGCTTTCCACTTACGCACGGCTGACGACGACACATCGGCGTAACTGCTCAGATTTTTTGTGAAGACAATTCGAAGATTGTTGGCGATACCCTCTTCCTGGTCAACAGTGATCGGGGTGCCGTTATCACGGCCAATACAGACGCACCCATTCGTTGTTTTAAACACCCGAGTAAAGGCTTGGTTGTCCGAACCAAAGACGTAGTAGAGCTGCAAGGGACGGGCGCGCGGGAGATAGTGGCGCAGGTACTGTTGCAACCGAGTCATGACATCGGTGAAGTTGATGTCGCTCGGCACATAGCGTGATTCCCAAGGGTCGACCATGAGCCACTCGCTGTCTTGCACCGCAAGCTGGGCTAAGTAGATACGATGATCGCTATTCAATTCTGCTTCTCCGTTATACTTCGTGCTCACATAGTTATCATGCGAGGGAGAGATGTAGCCGCCGACCACCGTGTGGCCGCGCTTTTCCAATTCCCGCTTGGCCACTTCCATCATGGCGATATGACCGTGGTGAATTGGCGAAAATCCCCCCGTGGTAACCAGCACGATTGGCTCCACATCCTCGGCAACGTCTTTCAGATTAGCGATGATCTTATGGTACGGCGTCGTGAGTAATCCTGGAGCAAAATCAAGGCTGCGGATTGCCTCCGGAGTAATTTTGTCTAAATAGAAACCGGCTTCGTAGAGATACGCGAGCGAGCGGTGGGCAGCATAGAGTGGTGCGTACAAGGGATCACGCAATACTTTCCAAGCAAGGTGTGCAAGTTGCTCGTACTCCTTGGTCTGCAGAAAAAGAGTGTGGTATGCTCCGTCAACTTCTTGCCGCGTCGCACCGGGCGCCACACCAAGCACGGCATACAAATCCGGCTCGGTCGCCCACGTCGGCTGCTTAACGACTACTCGAGGCCACATTTGGTGAAGACAATATCGCTGCGAATAATAATTTTCTCGCCCTCCCCACTGATTTCGAGTGCATCGTGGAGAATGCGATGATCAAAGACAATAGCTGCCCCCGGCTCGGGATCGATACGGAAGAGCACTTCGTCCTCCCGCGCAAACCGAGACCAGTCACTATGATCTTTTTCGGCAAGCGGCGTGTCGATGTGTGGGTCGCGGATAAAGCGCGTGAAGCCGCCAGTAACATTTTCGGTATTCAAATACACCACAATACTCATCAGTGTTTTCTGGCCATTCGGGTACGTAAAAGGTCCATCAAAGTGCGGCACCAATAACCCCCCGCTCGTGTATTTGATGAAGCGAAAGAGCGGACTAATGCCGATCGCTCGCCACACATGGTGGCCGTCCCAATCGGTAGGTGTATCCTCGGCCATCACGCGCGGACTCGGCACAAAGCGAGCGATGCGTTTCCAGATAAGCCCCGCAAGTGCCGGACTAAACGAGGACGCTCGGTAGGAACCTATCTTGTCTCCTTCTTTGTAGTGTGAAGCGTAGCCGTCAATGCCAACCGGCTTCCAGCCATGTGTATTGGCTTGTGATAAAAGCTCTTTGCGCTCATCTGGCAACAACACCTCCGTGAGACTGACTCCCTCGCCCTTCGGTAACTCCAATCTTCGTACTGTACTTTGCGTGGTGTGTTTATAAAAGTCAGGCCAGAGCATGTCAGAAAATGTAAATGCGTTGACAAAAAACTCTTTCCCTCGTGGTTCGGCATCGACTTTCTCGTAGCCGTTCGGCCAACCACCAGGCACACCGCTCTCGAGTACATCGAGGTGGTACGCAGGAGAACGGGCGAGGTATTTGTGCCCGTTGTAGCGGTGTAAGTCTTCCAGGCGACTGGCGAGCACTTCATATTGTTCCTTTGCTACTTCGCTAAGTTTGTCGAGGTATGCTGCCCGGTCGTACTCCTGTTCGAATGACTTGAGCAGCAAGTACAACTCCACAAAGTCGTATCCCGCGCCAAACACTTCCTCGTCGACACGTCCGTCAAACATATCCCCTGTCGGCACGGCCGCAATGATACTTTCTGGCACCTGCAGATACTGGGCAACACTCCGTACTTCACTCTTATGCAGATCACTGATGAGTTGCAGGTCCACCATGCCGTCGCTCGCCTTGCCAAAGTAGCCCAGGTACGCTCCCTCGTCGCGGTTGGTAGTACCGCACACAATCGAAGGCTGTTCCTGCTGCGACATCAAACTCGTCACGTAGTAGATGGTAGGGGTGCGCAAATAAGAAACCAGTTGCCCGGCGGCCCACGGTGCTCCCTCGGTACCGATACTGGTATCAACCGCTTTCTTCAGTTCGAGGTACGCTTGGGTCAGGTCAATCGTATGCCGTTTGACTCCAAATTTTTCCATCAGCTCTTCACCACGCCTGGTGGCCGCTTCTTGGTTGGTGGTGTACTCCCCCTTAAAGACCGGTAGCGCTAAGGGGACGATCTGTGTGATGGGAGAACCAGGTTGCTTCTTAGCCACATCCGCGATGGCGAGCGTAACCGCGGAATCAATACCGCCACTCACGGCAATCACACACGTAGTAAGTTTGAACGTACGTAGGTAGGCGTTCAACGCATAGGTTTTGGCGGCCACATAGGCGCACGGATCAAAGGCGCGGCGCTCGCGCAGCTCGACAAGCAGTGTCACCAACTCTGGATGGAGCTGTTTAAGTGATTGTTCGCTGTGGAATTTCATAGCGATTGAATACTCGTATCATACCCCAAGGCTGTACAAAGCGCTATGCAACCAGGCGACCCTCAAAGTAGCGGTAGTCGATGTCACTGACCCGCTCTGCATGCGATGTGGCTCGGATAATATCGAGCGCCTTGTCTTCAAACGGCTGGAAGCTCAGCGGCAAGATATTGATCAATCTCTTTGCCTGCAACACTGGATCGAAGGAATCGTGGGTGAGGATACCGAACCGTACGAAGTACCATGCCGCGATAAAGAGCGAGCAGGGGTACTTCTTGACGCGGATGTAGTCGCTGAGCTGCTCCTTTAGTTTTTGATCATGAAGCATGTGGAGCACCTGGTCACACTGGGGAATCAACTGTGATTCGCGGATGATGCAATCAGGAGCAAATCCCCGCTCACCAAGAAAGGTGGCAAACGTAGCGTAGTCGAAGGAGGGATCCGGGAAGGAATAATCGTCGACCATCACGAGCAAGGCAAGCGTATGCCCATGCTGTCTCTCCTCCTGCGTCAACGTTCCCAAGATTTCCACGGACAACTCCTGCTCCTTACCAATCTGGTGATTGGTATAGATATGTGCGTATTCAATAGAAACATCGCGGGATTGCATGAGACTTATCAGTTATATGATTTCTCGATAAAACTGTGTATCTTAGATGCTGTTCGAACTTTCTTCAAAAATGAAATAGCTGGCGTGCGCGCGACGACTCGTGATGACTCACCACCATCTCCTACGATTGATACCCATGGTGCGCCCCCACCTGCGGCCGGTGTTGCTACACCGTCCGCCGCACGCCATCCCCATAGAGCCTTTCCCTGATCTGTTTTTTGCGCGGCAGGGGGTGGGGTTGCGGCTAAGGAAAAGGCATGTGGATGGCGTGCGTACCCCACGGATACGCCCCTCACAGCAAATAGCACTTAGTATCATATCACGGTTGGTGTGGCTTGTGAGTACGTGCTGCTTGCTGCTCAGGGCGTATCCGTGGGGAAGGTGGGGAGCGCGCATTCGCTCTCGTGCGCTAGGGCGCACGAACATGCGGACAGCCAGTCCAGCAATTCCCTCCCCGACCCTTCCTTGCTGGACTGGCTGGCGATCTTGCTGTCCTGTGCTTGCCCCTCCCTCCGTGCGCGCACAGCGGTGTTCGTTTCTTCTTGGGCTTCGCCCAAGAAGAAACGAAAGGCCTCCCCGGTCATGTGTGGCCCGCGCTGCGGCTCAATTCCCACCGTTTGATCCGCAGTGCGGGTCAGATGGTTTTGGTGGTTAGCGGGAGTAGAGTGCGGTCTGTGGCTCAGATGGTTGCACCATCTGAGCCACAGAATGTGCTTTTTTTGAGCCACAAAACTTGACAACGTGGCAAATCGGGAGTATACTAGAGTTCAAGGTATTCACTTCAGACAGCACCGCTCACGCGGTGCTGTCTTTCGTTTAGATCAGTTCGTAGTGAGCGTGAGCGTCGGGGCCGACTTTCTTCAGTTTGTTTTCTTTAATCAGTTGATTGAGGTAGCGAGTGGCGGTGGCATCGGAGACGTGCAGCAGTTTTTCTACTTGGTCGTTGGTCAGCGTTTTCTTTTCTTGGGCATATTTCATGATCTTTGCCTTCTTCGCTTGCTTGCGGAATTGGATGGCGGCGAGGGCTTTGGTGAGGAAGGAGCGGGGGGAGATGGGAGGGGTGGCAGGGGCAGGTTGCAGCTGCGGCGGAGTGACTTGAGCCGCTGTGATGGGACTAGGCTCTACAGCAGACGTGGGTTGTGAGATGTCAGAGGCCACAGGCTGCGGTTGTGGTGTACTAGATAGTAGATATGGAGCTGTAGCTGATTCAACTGAAAGCTGGGGTTCAAGCTGAGAAAGTGTTACATCTGTTTGTAGTGGTTCGACCTGGGGTGATACTGCGGATGGAGTTAGCAGTGTTTCTGTTGCTTGTGCAACAGAAACACTTTCCACCGAGGCCGCTGCCGTCGGTTCCACTGAGACAGGCGTCGGCACCCCTACTGATGACGGCGTAGGTTCACTAACTGGTGTTGCTGTTGGTTCGGTGTCAGTCATCCTTATGTAAGTTTCCTAACGACTCCATTAATAGCATCGACTTCGACCAGTTCACCGTCCTTTAATACTTGTGTCGCAATCTTCGTCCCAATAATGCATGGTTTCTTTAATTCTCGCGCAACTATTGCTGCATGACAGGTAATGCCGCCCTCGTCCGTAACGAAAGCACCAGCTAATTTCATCAACGAAAGATACTCTGGTCTTGTCATACCAGTAACAAGAATATCTCCAGGATTAAACGTCTTAACATCTTTCGGATCCATCACTACTCTGGCAATGCCCTGCATGACTCCTCGATACCCTATCGCACCCTTCACCTCTTTCATTTCAATACCAGAAACAGGCGGTACGAGCTGTAACCAAACTGCCTCAGCTTTTGCTCCAGACAAAAAGAGTGTTCTGTCTTCATGATCACAGAGCAACATGCTCGTTTGTTTGCGTTCTTCAATAGGAAAATTACTCGGTATTTTTCTCTTCTTGAAGACCTCGTCAAGTTCTTCAGGTAAAAGAAAAGCGGCATCATCGTACGGCATTCCGCAGTCAACTGCCCGTAAACGTAGAAACCTACCAATATAATAATTACCAAGAATGTTACACTCCTTACGTTTATCAACCCACCAGGCAATCTTGCCCAGCCAAAGCAAACGCTCATAGTCTTCTGACTCAAAGACTCCGCTTGAGCCAATCGTCACACACTGCTCCTTATGCAAGGTTCCCTCTTTCTTGAGCTCCTCGTAATCATGGACGAGTTGCCTCTTAGGTATGGCCTGTAGTTTTCCTAGTTCCCCTTCAAAGTAATCCACCGAAAGTCCTTCCACATGCTTATACCCGTTCTGGATCCAGTGAAATGACGCGCAATGCTTCACTAACTCCTCCTGCTGCACTTTCTGGTCCTCGAGAAGACCGATGCGCATAAGACTTAATTTTTCCCTGGCTAAGAAAGTCTGCCCGAATGGCTGGACAAGGGTTTCTATGTGACCAGTCGCATTGGGATACTTCTGCTTCATTTGTTGTACAAACGGGTCGCTGTAAACAAGAAACCCATCTATACAGGCACCGGGAATGTAGAAATCCTCAAATGCCTTTATGAACACATTGAAGTTTTCATGAAGATAGTTGTCTCCTTGTTCTTCCATTAACGCAACTTGCTTATAGAAGTCTTGTTCACCAGCAGAGAAATCATCATAGAGCTGTTTAAGCTGGTCGAGATGCAGAAAAAGATACTCCGCCGAATGTCTATATGCATCTTCATTGAGGAGTGCGTGCCCCTCATTGCCGCCTTTTATAAAATGCATAGCTCCAATACGACTGAAAGGTATCTGCGGGTAGCGGCGATGCACCCCTACGGAGAAGATCCTCATTGTATAGGAAATGATGAACGGCAATGCGCTTAAATTAAACACGATCCAATGTTCTACTGATTTAATCTGATTTTCTATACTATCCATGAATTAATTCTTATTTGTGAATTCTGGGTACGCACCCACCTCCGGATGCAACTCTCGATAAAAAGCCAGCGGCTCCTCAAGCCTTGCGAGGTCAAGCCACATCTCGCCCTTCGGCCGCTCAGGACTATCAAAGGTTACCTTCACTCGTTCGAGATTTCCCTCAGCATCAGTCTTAAGACTAACATTATACGAGTCTGAAGGACTGAACTCTCCACCAATGGGTTCGAGGGAGTCGAGGCCTGTGTGCTGCACACCCTGTTCATCTGTCCAGACAAGCGCACACTGCAATAAAAACTCCATAGAGCCACCGTGGGTGCCCGCAGGCATAAGTACCCGTGATCCAGAATCAAGACGATGCGCCATCTTGGTGTAGCGGTCAACCAGATATGCAAAGGAACCAGCGAGCTCTTTCTTCATGTCTTCAGCTTCGGGAGTATGGAGATTGAAAAGCACACTGAAGGTAGCCGCTTGTGCAGTCTTCGCCGCCTTTACTTTTTCTTCATTTGAAAGCTGCTCAAAGTTGTCTGGTAAATGTGAATCGTATTCTTTTTTCCAATCAAACGGTGGTGAAAGCTTGAGCGTCTCATAACTCAGTACTTCTGACCCCCGAGTATTGAGGACTTTATCACCAGCAATCTGCTCAGCGTAGATATCAGCGGTTTCAAGAGCGCGCTGCATACCGTCTGGGCCTTTTGGCCCAGCAGTGGATCCAATAGCTTTTACCGCATCAAAGTCTTCCGCGCTAATGCCGCTCTCCGCAGCGCGTTGTGCCGTTATTTCTCTGCCATGATCGGTAAGCTCTCCCTCCTTTGTGCGCTCACCATGGCGTATCACCTTCAGCAGTATTTCGACATTACGCCCACGCCCTGCCTGCTCCTGGTTCCCCTCACCAATAAACTTGTCTGCTGTTTTTTCATCCATAAGGTTTGTATTACTCTTTTAAAATTCGCACGACACCCTTGTCTGCGTCTACTTCCACAAGGTCTCCTGTTTTAAGATGCTGCGTTACTCGCTTCACATCAATGACACAGGGGATGTTGAGTTCGCGAGAAACAATGGCTGCGTGCGAGGTGATACCACCAGCTTCAGTAACGATTGCTCCAGCTTTTTTCATTGCAAGCAACATGTCCGGTCCAGTTGATTCACTGACGAGCACTTCGCCAGACTGCACCGCTTCGAGTTCTCGAAACATCTGTTGATCCCCAACACGTAATTTAACCACTCGAACGTGACCCTTATAGTAACCTTTGTTTCCGATTTTACCAGTAAATTCGTTTGGAACTTCGTGGGCGCTCTCTGCTGCACGAAGTGCAGTAACTATTTCCTTAGCTTCAGCACCCAGGATATCTTGCCAGCCAGAAAAAGTACCACGTAAAACTATTGAACGGTCAGGAATCTGCACCTTGTTGCCACGGAGAAGATCGAGGAGTTCGCGAAAGTGATATGTAGCAATGTCGGTAATCTCAAAACGCTGAGCTATGTCTGCTGCATACCGATCAAGGAGCGTGGGTGGATAAAGCGCGATGCCATTCAACAATTCTCTCTGTTCTAATTTAAGTCTACCCATCTCGGCCACATTACTGCTCAAGATAGTGGTATCCAAATCTGATGAAGAAGTTTCGAGCGATCCCTCTACTTTTCCCAAACAAAACTTCTCAGTCCAAAAATAGTCGAGACAAAGGTCTTGAAGATAGGAGACGAATCGCTCGAACGCATTCAGCAATTGTTCGTTAGAAAGCCTTTCAAGGTCTTGTGTGCGTTCGCGTGATATAAACTCTCGCGTTCCTGCATATTTTGCCGTTGTCTTTTCTTTGTATATCTGGAAACCAGTCGAATGTAGCTCAAGGCCTAGTTTACCTAACACTTCCAGACTCTCTTTCCCAACATAGAGTGTATGTATAGAATTTTCGTTTACTGCGATGAAATCGTAGTCAGTAAATCCAACGCTGAAGTAGAGTGAGTCAAAAATGTAAGGGACACCTTCTACTGTCCAGACGTGCTCATATCGTGTTGGGTCAATTCTTTGCATAAGCCTTATCTAAAATCCGTACAATCCCTTTATCCGCATCTACCTCGACCAGATCGCCGTCTTTCAATACCTGCGTCGCCACTCTTGTTCCCACTATACATGGCTTTTTCAACTCCCGTGCGACAATCGCCGCATGCGAGGTAAGTCCTCCAAAATCAGTCACGATTGCGGCAGACTTTTGCATGGCAAAGATGACATCGGGTGTCGTTTCGTGCGCAACGAGAATCATGCCATTTTCGAAACCCTTCATCTGGTCTTGTCGGGTAACAATTTTTACAATACCTGTAGCCTTGCCTCGCTGAGCAACCAACCCTTTAAAAGTTCCACTACCATTCACTTCGGGCTGGAGTAGTTTTTTATGACAGGTCTCTACTTGTTCGACTGAGAGCAAACATTCTTTGCCATTGTAGTAAAATCCGGTTGCTCGTTTTCGAGCCACGACGATCGCCTTGGTGAATCTATTGTTTTCTATTTCCCCTAATGTATGTTCCACCACATCTTTATAGGACAATTGGTGGGGCTGGCCCAACGCTACAAGATGTGGTTTTAAATAGTAAGTGACATAACCACTTGTTTCTGCGCACTTGAAACGAACATAGCCTATGCGATCAAGAAGATCAACGAGGTAGGCAACTTCGGGTGTTTGACTTTTCTGTTCAACAGCCGTTGCTTGAGTTCCCTGTTGCATCTTTTCAACCAGCTTAGTGAGAGTAAAATGATCGACATTAAAGTGGTGGCTACCAAGCCATTCATATCTTTTCACGTGGGCTTCGACTTCATTTTTTAAATCAGAGGGGATTTCCGATTCGCGCTCAAGTTTCTTCCCGATCGCTTTTTCTATCTTTCGTTGCAATTGATGCATTTCATCAATTTGTTCAAGAGTCCAAGGTTTTTCCTCGATATAGCCTTTAGTCAGATGCAGCGCCTCGGGAGCAATCTCCTGTATGTACTTTTCAATACCGGTAGCAACAATATTGAGTGGCATCCAAACTGCCGTCAGCTCCTTGTAACGTTCTAGATAGTCCGGAATGGATGCAATAGAGTGGACTGCCGCAACTAGCTTCTTACACACCTGACTCACCTCTTTTTCTATTGTTTCGAAAAACTGTTCATCGTGACTTTTTGTTGCAACATAACTCTCCTGCTGTATTCCATCAACATCATGCTGCGACAAGAAAAAGTCGCCGTTCAAATACAGGATTTTTCCATCAAGTGAACACTTGAAGAATCTTTGTGCACCATGTCCATATTCAAGCCACACTTCCGCTGCAAGCGCTGGTTCAATCCACTTACCCAGGTGATGCCACTTGGTTTCGAGTATTTCAGTTGTAATTCTTTTTTCTTCCATGCGGCTAGCGACTAAGGATTATGACGACTCCCTTATCTGCATCGACCTCCACAAGATCACCATTCTTGAGTACTTGTGTCGCGACTTGAGTGCCAATGATACATGGCTTGTTCAACTCTCTCGACACAATCGCTGCATGACAGAGAGTGCCCCCAACATCAGTCACAATTGCTCCTGCCTTCTGAATTGCACTGATCCAATCTGGCCGCGTCATGGCAGTTACCAAGATATCTCCCTCGGTCATCTTTGCCATATCTTCAGGCCGGAGAATGATGCACACTTTTCCCTTGGCAATTCCTCGATTGGCAACATTCCCCTTAAATTCGCGAACATTCGTGGTAACTTGAGCCGGAAAACGCGCCCCTACTTCTTTCCTCGCGTCTTCACCAGAGAGTAACCTACTTTTACCATCACTAGAAACGATCAATGAATACTCATATCTCTGTTGCAGCAACTCTTTATCGGGCAAGGTGTTGTTGTATAAATAAAGTGCCAATTCTTCATCAGTAAGTGTAGTGTATATATCAAGATTGGTATCCCGCTCACAATCAGCGACGTATTTGAAATATCGATTAAGAAAGACTTCCGACGCAGTGTAGAACTTCTCTGTTTTCTTTCGCCCCTCTTCGAGAAGGCTCATAAGTTCGGGAGCTTGTTCAGCGGTAAAGGCATTCGCTGCCCACATTGTTCCCAAGAAGTATGGGAGGTAGGAGTCGTAGAGCGTTCTAAACGTGTTGAAAAACTCAAGCGTGAAAATCTCAGACTCTTGAAACATGACTTCTAGCTGCGCCTGGATTTCTAGTGCCTGCTCCACGATCTCCTTTGCCTCGTCCTGATTCGCAAGAAACTTCTTTGCCAATGTACCACTAAAGTTTTCCTGCTCTTCTTTGAATCTGTAAACGGTAGCCAATCTACGCTCAAGCACAAAACAAACCTCGGAAAATCCTACGCCTAATATCTCATTGCATGACTTTGTATATTGCCGTCCGAACATGGTGCAGTTCGTAATAGCATAGGGAGTCGTCCAATACTTGTTCCAATGTAGTGATTCCATGTAATCTTGTGAGTTTATAGTTTTCTTACAACACCCTTATCCGCATCCACCTCAACTACATCGCCATCCTTAAAAACCTGTGTTGCAATTCTTGTACCAATCACGCAAGGAATCTTGAGTTCTCGGCTGATAATTGCCGCGTGACAGGTAACACCTCCTTCGTTGGTAACTATCGCAGCGCATAATGGGAAAATAGGGGCGAACTCTGGCCTCGTCATGGAAGCGACGACGACGTCGCCTTTTTGCACCTTACTAAAGTCTGCGCTACTTATAACAATGGTTACTCTACCCGTAGCATTTCCTTTGTTTGCGACGCTTCCACTCACTTCTTTCAAATCTTCCTTGGCCTTTATCTTCGCAAGCTCTTCGTTCCAAACTTCTTCGGATACATCTATGATTCCAGCGTGGGAGGCCTTCATACATCGTTCTTTTCTATTTTGTACACGATCATTTCGAATCTCTTCAACGGAATGCATAAGCACCTGTTCGCGATCAATCTTAAACTCTGAACAAAGCTGGGGAATACAGCGATCCATAAGTCCAATAGCAATCAAATTCATCCTCTTTCGCTCATCGCGTATATGAGTGAGGAACTCCACCCAGCCTTCGATACTTTGTGGTTTCTCTGGTTCACTTTCTTGATATTCAACGTCCTGAGTAGTCTCCTGCAAACGTTTTTCAAAGTAGTCTATCGTAGCTCTGTGTTCCCCAGTGTAATTGTTTAGAAGCCAAGAATAGGTAAGTGCGTGGCCAGCCAATGCCTCTTGTTTTTCCTGTTCATTCAGTTTTGCGATTTTAGCTAAGCCTATCTGTTCTCGCTTAATAAACGAGATGTATCTATGGCTTGTGTCGACGATAATGTTCTTTGCCTTAATATATTTATCGAGTGAATAGTCCAACGAGTATCCAAAACCAATACCTTCACTCATTACCTCCTTATATCGCTCATAGAAATCTTCAAGCGTTACTGTTTTCCCGTGTTTTAGATTTTGATAATTAAGCTCCGAGAGAAAATCAGCTGTATCCGTAATCTTCTTTCCTAAAGCAAAAAGATGTTCGGTAAAGTCTTTGTCATTAGTTAGCAACAACTCCAAAAACTTGTCTCCGTAGAAAGAAAACTGATCTGAGCGCACCACCGTGTCTGCATCGCCCGTTACAGTAATCTTAAAAAACCACTCACCGATGATAAAATCATTATTCCATCGTCGTTCAGACGCAGCCATGACCGGAGCATAGAAGTATGTCAGGGTCGGGATTTTATAGTGTAGGTATTCCATATGCATAACACCGAACTATGATAGACGACTACTGGCTTAGTGTGGTAATTGGTCTACTTTGGGTGATATAAAACTTTCCACCCTCTAAGGCCCACTCGATGTCGCAAGGGAAACCGTAATGATGTTCTATCCTTAGAATGAGCTCAGAAAGCTCAAGAACCTGCTCGTCGGTGAGTTTTTGTTCGCCACCTTTTTGCCCTAATTCTCGCCACTCGCTACCTCCTTGTGGCAGCTTGTAAATGCCCCTCCCTTGCTCACTTACATTTTTATCAATAATCCTTCGGGGCTCTTTTTCGACCACATACGAGTCTGGTGTCACCTGACCGGAAACAATAGCCTCTCCCAATCCTAACCCTGCTTCGATAATCAACTGATTCCGGTCTTCGGTTACTGGGTGTACAGAAAAGGCGATGCCAGACACATCGCTCTGCACCATTTTCTGCACAACCACGGCAACAGAAATCTTTTGCGCGTGCAGTCCTTTTTCAAAGCGGTAGAAGATAGCGCGAGGGGTAAAGAGTGAAGCCCAACATTTCTGCACGTTGAGTAAAAGTGTGGCTTCAGTAGTATTCAGAAAGCTATCAAGCTGCCCTGCCCACGCTGCGCTAGAACTATCTTCCGCTGTTGCACTTGATCGCACTGCCACAAATTCTGCCCCTAATGTAGCGAAATGTTTTCTGATCTCATGCGCAATATCATCAGGCATCGTAGCAGCATGAATCAAACCCTGAATCTTTTCTGAGGCATGCTCTACGGTATGCATCTCTTCATGCTTCACCGTTTCCAGAACACTGTCGATTTCGACGTTTAGGTCTGTTTCCTCCAAGAACTTCTCAAAGGTACTCGCGAGGACGACGAAACCAGGTGGCACCGGAATACCAGCCTGGGTCATTTCCCCCAGTGATGCTCCCTTGCCTCCAGCAATTGCCGCATCATTTTTACCTATTTTCCCGAAACTAAGGATGAGTTCCATACCGCAAAGTATACATCATTTGGAGCCTTTATAAAGGCTCTGTTTAACTCTTTCGAAAATCACATCTTCCCGCCCATTCCACACCAGAAGAGAAGGCTTTTAGTTGGGGAAGTAAGGATTTCTCTTCTGGTGTGTATCCACCCCTTCTAACGGAGACTTTCGAAATAGCCGCAACCCTGCCCCCTGCCGCGCAAAAAACAGATCACGGAAAGGCTCTATGTGGATGGCGTGCGGCGGGCGGTGAGCACACCGACCGCAGGTGGGGGCGCACCATGTGTTTCAATCGTAGGAGATGTTGGTGCATCATTACTACCAGTCGCGCGCACGCCAGCTATTTCATTTTTGAAGAAAGTTCGAACAGCATCTAAGATACACAGTTTTGGTTGGAAATCGGTAGAATTGAATACAGAATTGGAATCGCTTCGCGATCCTAAATCGAAACCGGCGAGGATTTGCCAGGGGTTTTTGAATGCCATGGCGAGGGTGGGGTCGCGGAGGGTGGGGTTCTAAATGCGAAGGAGCAAAACAACTGCTTGTTTTGTGTCGCATTTCGAAAGACTTTTCGTTATCGAGCGCAGCGAGATCGAAAAGTACCCGCGACGGTAGTCGAGAAATGCTCCTTCGCATTTGTGCACAGGATATGCACCGCCGACTTTTTTCTAAAGCGATGTACAATGAACTCACTTTTTATTCTTCACCTTTCAAATATATGAGCAAATTCTTCTTGTATGCGCGCAAGTCAACCGACGAACCTCATCGCCAAGTTTTGAGTATTGAAGCACAGTTGGCGGAAGTAGAAGAATTTGCTCGGCGAGAGCAGTTAGAGGTGGTGCGGACGTTCGTGGAGCATCAGACGGCGAAAGAGCCCGGTCGTCCGATCTTCAACGACATGCTCTCGCGCATCGAAAAAGGTGAAGCGTCTGGAATTGTGAGCTGGCATCCGGATCGTCTCGCACGGAATAGCGTGGACGGAGGTCGTGTGATTTACCTGCTCGACATTGGGAAGATTGTCCAGCTCAAATTCCCGACGTTCTGGGCGGAGAGTACTCCGCAAGGTAAGTTCATGTTGAACATCGCTTTCGGGCAAAGCAAGTACTATGTCGACAATCTGTCAGAGAATGTAAAAAGAGGGTTGCGTCAAAAGGTCAGACGAGGCGAATCGAGCGGCCAGGCACCGACGGGCTATTTGAACGACAAAGAGCGACATGTGATCGTGCCTGATCCTGAGCGGTTTCGCCTCGTACAGAAAATCTTCGAATTGTACGCAACAGGGCAACAGTCTCTGGCAGATTGTCAGCGGCTGATCACTGCTCTCGGACTACGAAGTCGAAGCGGCAAAGTGCTTACCGTGTCGAACATCCAATGTATTCTCAAGCGGCCAATCTACTACGGTGGCTTTCTCTTCTGTGGTGAGCTCTACGTCGGTAAGCACGAGCCAGCCGTGTCAAAGCAACTCTTTGATCAGTGCCAGGCGGTGATGCGAGGCAAGGAGCATCCGATTGAGCGCGGCTCACGCGGACACGCTTTTCTTGGCGTCTTCCGCTGTGGGGAGTGTGGCTGTGGGATTACGGCCGAGACCAAGAAAGGTCATGTGTATTATCGTTGCACCAAGAAGCGTGCCGGGTGTAGCCAGCGCTACGTGCGGGAAGAGCTCCTTGCCACGCAAATTGAAGCACAGCTCAAACAAGTTGCTTTGCCCCGAGCATGGGCCGACTGGATGCTCCAGGAGTTAGACAAGGAGAAGCAAGGGTCTGCCCATGTCGGAAGAGCCGTCGCTCAATCGCTAAAGGATCAGATCAAGTTGGTTGAGGAGAAGCTGGATCAACTGCTCGACGCGCGATTGTCTGCTCTCGTGACGAACGACGAGTATGTGGCAAAGAAGAACCAACTCCTCAACCAGAAGCTTGATCTGCAGGGGAAACTAGCGGAGATTGAGCGGAACGGCTCGCGCTGGCTCGAACTTTGCCGCAGCTTCATAAAAGAGAGCAGTGAAGCCGCGATGGAAGCTTTGCCAGCAAATTTTGAGCAGCAGAAAAATTTGCTCAAAAAAGTCGGCTCGAACCCCACCCTCCGCGACCGCACCCTCGCCATGGCATTCAAAAACCCCTGGCAAATCCTCGCCGGTTTCGATTTAGGATCGCGAAGCGATTCCAATTCTGTATTCAATTCTACCGATTTCCAACCAAAACTGGGAGATTTGGAATCGAACCAAAATTAGAGACTTCAAAGGTCCCTGTCCTACCATTAGACGATCTCCCAACGACTTGCAGTGACTATTGATTTTGCCCCAGAAGTTGCACAAAGGCAAGTTCGAGGGGGAGCTCAGCGATGGCCGAGCGGCCAAGCTGCTGGTAGGCGTCGAGGAAAACAATGAGGACGCTCGAGAGTGACTCTTTGTACGGCTTCTTCAAGACTGTTTCGATAAACTGCATTTCATCCACAGAAATTTCTTTTGTAAGTTGTGTGGCGAGCTCCGGTGCGTACCGCAAGAGCATAATCTGACGCAAGGTGTGCAGGAGCATTTTCGTAAGCGTGGGCATGTCGAGATTCGCTTTGCTTGCCTCGCGCAGTGCGATTAAACCAGCGTCAAGATTTTTATCAAATATGGCGTTCACGAGATCGTGCACGAGCTCACGTCGTGGCGAGCCGGTGATGGCCAACACTTCGTCGTACGAGAGCTTCTTCCCTTTCGCGGCACTAATCACCTTTTGCAGCATCCCGAGCGTATCGCGGAAAGAGCCGTCGCCCAGGAGCGCTACCAGCGAGACTGCTTCCGGATCAAGGATGAAGCCCTCCTTCTTTGCCGTCGCAAGCACGACCTCATGCAAAATCGCTTCTGATGGTTTCTGAAAATTGAAAGTCTGGCAGCGAGAGACGACGGTTTCTGGAAGCTTGTGAAACTCTGTTGTGGCCAGGATGAAGATCACGTGCGCAGGCGGCTCTTCGAGTGTCTTCAGGAGCGCATTGAAGGCATCCTTGGTGAGCATATGCACCTCGTCGATAATGTACACTTTGTACTTCGACTCAAAAGGCAGTATGCGCACCGCATCGCGGATCTCACGAATCTCGTCGATGCCGCGATTTGAGGCACCGTCAATTTCGTACAAGTCAGAGTCAGTCGTCCCAACTGCTCGAGCAAGAATGCGCGCAATACTCGTCTTTCCTGTTCCCCGCGAGCCGGTAAAAAGATAGGCGTGCGAGATGCGTCCTGCTTCTATGGAGCCTTTCAGAACGTTCACTACCTGCTCCTGACCTATGACATCGTCAAAGCTCGCAGGACGGTATTTACGATAGAGAACGGCTTCAGACATGGCCCGATTATACAGGCGTTAGGCATTAGGCGCTAGGCATTAGGAATTCGTACGGTTTAAATACGTACGTATTTAAACCGTATGGATGAAGTCAAAGATGGGGCCGGCGCTGCACGCGGCCGGCCCCACTCGCCCCACAACGATCAGTCGTCCCTCTTGTACAATGGATCGTCCGTGGCGTCATGACCGGTTCCCAGCCCAGCCAGCTCATTCGATAGCCGCGAGAGCTCTCGATCAGCGGCTTCGAGCCTCACCTTGAGCTGGTCTCGCTCGATGATCAGCGAATTGTACATTCCGATGATTGCTTCGGCCGCATCCTCTCCTTTTTTCTTGGCGGCCAAGTGCTCGCTGTCACCGTCACCCCACTTCTCCTTTCGCTCCGTGGCGTAGGCACAGGCGTGCTCGTGATCCGCCAGGAGGGTCTGGAAACTGGTCTTGTTCAAAGGTGCCTCTGTCCAGAGACCCGACATAGATACTCCCTTCACTCCGGCATGCGCCGCCGGATTTCGTTCTTGAGGCGCACATGCGCCAGCTTCGTGTTCTTGTAGGGTTTCCCATGCTTCCAGATCTGAAGCATGAGGTTTGCCGTTGTCGTTTCGTAGCGAAGCAACAATGCGTCTCGTGAAAGTTTTCTGACGCGATCTACCATGCAGCTCCCTCCTCTTCTGCCATCAGACTACGTGGACGCGGAAGTAAAGTAAAGCCCGCGAGGCGCCCTATTCTCGCGGCTGCTTACTATGAAGAGGATTACTCTATTGGATTGAGCTGCCGTTCGGCATGGGGGCAGCAGGCTGAAGGATGACTGCGGCCTCGTCGGTTGCGGCCACGAGAATCATGGCCTCCGACACGAGGCCGGCGAGTGGACGGGGCTCGAGATTGACGAGAAATACTGCTTGCTTGTCGATGAGAAGCGATGGGTCAGGGTATTCTTTGGCAATGCCAGCAATGACCTGGCGTTCGAAGTCGCCGAAGTTCACCACAAGACGCAAAAGTTTCTTGGACTCCATAACCCGCTCGGCGTGCTTAATAGTGCCGACGCGCATGTCGAGTTTTTCGAAATCTGGGTATGTGATGGTTGGTTTAATTTCCATCTGCTATTTAAAAAGAAATTCTACTATACGATGCCGTATTAAAATCATGGTGTTCTCTGAGACTTGTCCTGCTGCTTGTATGGGTCTTTCACGCCAATCAACAGAACGAATCTGATCTACAAGCACAACTCCGTGGACATCGCCCACCACCACATCTACTTCACCTAAGTATCCCTTTTTTTGAGAACTGACTGGACAGACCAGTGCCAAACCAGTCGCGGCATTGTAGGACTGTTTCGTAAGAACAACTACCGGCCTTCTTCCTTTTTGCTCGTGACCTCGTTGTGGTGAGAGATCAATCCACACCACATCTCCACGCTCTGGAACATATTGTCTTTTCACCATACTTCTTTTCCCACAGGTGCTCCCCAGTCTACATACTCTGGTGGATCTTTGGGATTATAACTCGCGACAATTTCTGCAAGTGTCGGAAAAGCACGAGTATCACGTTCTACATCAAGAACAAGGCGATCGGGTTCAATCCGTAGCTTAAAAGTAGCACCGGACCCCACTCGAAGTTTCTTCAGTACATCTTTGCTAATACCAATACCAAAACTATTACCCCAGGGACGCACCCGAGCGAGTCTGCTTGTGTCTATTTCTATCGTTGGCATTTTTTGGTTCATAGTACTCCTTACAATGTTTAAACATAAGTATATACGTTATAAGACGAACGTCAAGATGGAGTCTTACAGATTGTTAAACAGTTTGAGTTTCTCAGTCACGAGACGCTTCATGGCAATGACGCCGGGTTTGAGAATCTTGTAGGGAGCAATCTCTTCTGATTCTTCCTGTAGTTCGAGCTTGAGTGCTTGCTTCCAAGCAACCCGCAGCTCAGTGTTGATGTGCACAATACTGATACCAGCAGCAATCGCTGCTTGCACATTCTCCGCGCGTAAGCCAGAAGCACCATGGAGCACAAGTGGGGTCTTCACCACCTCACTAATTTCCCGCAAACGCTTTATATTCAAATCGGGATCAGCAGAGGCCTTGAGCATACCGTGAATACTACCAATGGCGGGCGAAAAGAGATCGACGCCGGTTTCTCGGACAAAATGAAGTGCCTCTTCTGGAGTTGTAAGCTGCTCCTCGCCTACAGCCGCTCCCTCGGGGATCGCGTCGAGCATTTTAGAAGACGAGCCTATGTAGCCAAGTTCAGCCTCTACAAGAATCTCTGGGTTGACGGAGCGCGCATAGTCCACGCACTGCTTGGTGGCCATAATGTTGTCTGTGATCGAGAGCTTTGCTCCATCGAAAATGACTGCGTCATACCCAGCGTCCGCTGCCTCTTTCACGCGTTCAAAAGAGTAGGTATGATCAGCATTGAGAAAAATGGGGAAAGCATGCTCCTCGCGGATTGACTTAACGAGAGCCACCGCTTGGCGCACCCCCAAGAAATCCCGCTCCCCTTCTGAAACAGCGATAATCACCGGGACTTGCAGATCGCGAGCGGCGTGGAAAATTGCCCACAGGGCATCGACAGTGGAAATATTAAAGTGACCGACAGCCACCTTACGCTCACGCACATCCTTGATTATTTCTCGGAGTGATTGCATAGCGACTCTATTCTAGCACAGCTCGTAAATTAGGGTATACTAGCTAGCATGGAATATGATTTTATTTCTATCGGAGACATTGTAGTAGATGCTTTTATACGTATCACAGATGCCGATGAGCATGTGGATGTGAAAACACATTTAAATGAACTCTGCTTTCGCTTTGGTGATAAAGTCCCTTATGAGTCGGTGACTGTTTTGAATGCCGTCGGCAATGCCCCCAACGGCGCCACGGCTGCGGCACGACTGGGGCTCACAACTGCGCTCGTCACCAACCTGGGTGACGACCAGCAGGGCAAGGACTGTCTGGCGCAGCTTGCATCGGAAGGCATTGGGCATGACTTTGTGAGGGTGAACGCTGGAGCAAAGACTAACTACCATTACGTGCTCTGGCACGAGGTAGACCGCACTATCCTCATCAAGCACGAAGTATATCCCGTCTCAATGCCGGAGATCGGATCGCCAAAGTGGATCTACTTTTCTTCTGTAGGAGCCTACGCGGACAAACTTCACGATCTTTTTGCTGACTATGCAGAAGCACACCCAGAAGTGAAGTACACCTTTCAGCCTGGGGTCTTCGAGATCAAGCTTGGCACAAAGCGCCTCGCGCGCATGTACGCCCGTGCTGAGCTGGTCGTATGCAACGTTGAAGAAGCGTGGCGGATTTTAGAGACGGAAGAGCAAGACATCAAAAAGCTGCTCGCAGGTATGCATGCCCTTGGTCCAAAGATCGTCCTCATCACCGATGGCCCAAAAGGAGCTTATGCATCAGACGGCACAAACGCATGGTTCATGCCTATTTATCCCGACCCGAAGCCACCGTTCGAACGCACAGGAGCAGGTGATGCATTCGCCTCCACTTTTTCAGCAGCCTTGGCAAACGGCGAAGCAATAGAGACTGCCTTACTCTGGGCCCCTATCAACTCCATGTCGGTCGTGCAGGAAGTAGGAGCACAAGCGGGGCTGCTCATGCAGACACAGATCCAAGAATGGCTACAAAAGGCACCTTCGGATTATAAACCTACATTATTATGAGTGACCAAGACAAAGCACCCGATCCAACACTATTCGAACAGCTGTGTAACCGGAGAGTAGCGCTTTATGCACGAATCGATGCATTTAAACCAGCACATTATGACCCGGTCTATGAGACTTCGCGATTCAAACACGTGACTGGAGACATTCGATTTAAATCAGAGGGTTTTTTTGATGATGATGGTCCAGAAACACTAGTAAAATTTGAAGAACTATTAGACGCAACGGAGCAGTATCTCGATGCCCTCAATGGAGACAAAGTTCTGAAACAAGGGGAACTCACAACTGTTCATGCCATGTCAGATACACTCAACACGCTGCAACACATGCACGACATCAAAAGATTTTCAGAGCAAGTACCTAAGACCGCTGACGAGGCAGTGGCCTGTTTTGTTGAGCATACACGAGAAAATCGTTCGAATCTTGCGGCTAGATTTCTCGTGAATAACCCAAGCCAAATTGGTGCCTTTTGGCAAGCGTTGCAGGCGATAGGCAAAGAAAGCGGAGCTCCGCAGATTCTAAAAGAACTCGTAACGTTTGTGCCTACTCCGAAACAAATCTAAACCGTGGGCCTTTGTATTCCGGTCGGTCTATTGCGTCGAACCACATGATGGCCGGGCGCACCCAGATTTTCCCGGGCGATGTACCTGCCGGCGCGCCTACGGGCAATGTTTCGTCTTCGTGCTCATACACCACATATTCTTCAAGTGTTTCGCTATGACGCGCGACAAAATATACTTTTACTTTCCTTCCTTTAAAATGCTGCCAGATGCCTGGCTTGATTTCTTGCATAGTTAAAAACTTTTTGCAGTATCAACAATCGATCGTACTCCCAATCCATAATGATCGAGTAACTCTTCGGGTGTACCCGACTGGCCAAACTGATCACGAACGCCGATGAAGCGTACGGGGACCGGATAATTTTCAGCGAGAAGTTCTGCAACAGCACTGCCCATACCGCCAGCGATCTGATGTTCTTCGATCGTGACCACTTTCCCGGCGCGTTTAGCCACATCGAGCACCGCAGTAGCATCAAGAGGCTTAACAGTGTGCAGATTAAGCACAAGTGCTTCAATCCCCTCTTGCTGTAACTGCTTTGCCGCCATGAGCGTATTGTACACGAGCGACCCGCAGCTAATGAGAGCCACACTTGGACGCGCCGCGTCCAAGTAAAGGTTCCCTTTACCGATTTCGAAAGGGGTGTCATCCGTAGTAATGACGGGCGTTTTCTCACGGGCGAGGCGGAGGTAGGCCGGGCCGACATGCTTCGCAAGCGCGAGCGTTGCCTTCTTGGCTTCTATAGCATCACAGGGGGCAATCACCGTCATACGCGGGAGTACGCGCATGAGGGCAATATCTTCGAGCGCTTGGTGTGTGCCACCGTCGGGGCCAACCGAGACACCCGCGTGGGAGCCAACAATTTTCACGTTTGCGTTGTTGTACGCAATGGTCGTGCGAATCTGCTCCCAGTTGCGTCCTGGAGAAAACATCGCATAGGAGGAGCAGAACGGGATCTTCCCCATGGCCGCCATGCCGGAAGCCACCGTCACCAGATTCTGTTCGGCCACCCCGATCTCCACAAATCGCGATGGAAACTCCTTTGCAAACGCATCCATCTTGGTGGACTCCTTCAAATCCGCACACAGCGCCACCACGCGAACCTCTTCCCTTCCCGCTTGCAACAACCCCTCACCAAACCCAGCCCGAATAGGCCGTTGCTCGACATCAGTATTGAAGAGTTTTGGATTCAAGTTTTGTTCTTGATTTTGCATTTTCTAAAACCTACTCACTACAACCTACAACCTTGTAATTTATTGGTGTTCGCTTTTTATTTTTTCACCCAACGTTCGCAACTCATGCAGCGCTCGCGCTCCTTCCTCTTTTGTCGGAGATTTCCCGTGCCATTCGTAATGGCGCTCGGCAAAACTCACGCCCTTACCGGGAATCGTGTGCGCGATAATAACGGTCGGCTTCTCGAATATTGCTTTCGCTTCTTGCACCGCCCAAATAATCTCCGTCATATTATGACCATCAATATCGAGTACATGCCAGTTGAACGCTTCCCACTTCGCGCGCAGAGGCTCAAGCGGCATGATATCCTCCGTAAAGCCATCAATCTGGATGTTGTTGCGATCCACAATGGCAAGCAGATTATGCAATCGCTCGCGCCCCGCAAGCATGATTGCTTCCCAGGTGTTCCCCTCATCATGTTCACCATCTGACATAAGACAGTATATGTAACGATTATAGAGAGGGCTACCCCGTGCATCTGGCTGTTCGAAAACGGGCCCGGAAGCCTTGCTTCCGGATGCATTTGGAAGCAAGGCTTCCGGTTTTCGAACAGCCTGATCAATCCTGTCCGCCAGGGCCATGCCGACTGCTTGAGACAGGCCGGCACCAAGCGGGCCAGAACTGGTCTCCACCATCGGCAAAAAATCACGATGCGGGTGCCCTTGCAAGCGACTGCCAAATTTGCGCAAGGTCTTCAATTCTTCCACCGGAAAGTACCCCGCATGAGCCATAGTAGCGTACAGCACGGGACAGATATGACCATTCGAAAGGACGACCCGATCACGCTCTTCCCACCCAGGATTCTTCGGATCGTGCTTGAGTAAGTTAAAATAGAGCGCCGTAAAAATATCCGCCATACCTAAAGGACCAGCCGTATGCCCCGACCCCGCCTCCATGAGCATTTCAATAATCGACTCACGAATTTGTATGGCCCTCGACTCTAATATTTCTATATCCATGCACGAGAATTTTATACTTGCATTAACTCTACAAAAAGACCTTGTACAGCACTTCTATTCCTCATGAAATCGCGAAAGGTTGCTTTTGCTTTATATGTTCGTTCATCCAGTACTAGTTTCTTTTCCACAAGTTGCTTTGAATAGGCATGTACCTTAGCGACCAGCTTGGGTACAGCGTCCAGAAGAAGAACAGCCGCTTTCAACTCTTGACCAAGGAGATCAGCGAGATGGGTCTTGGCGCCGTACTGTTGTGTGAGGAAGTCTACTCTCGCTTGTGACACTTGTAGTTCTTCAAAAAATTCTCTATCTCCTCGATCCAAAGGTTCAAGATCTATCTCCTTCCCTTTATCCCTACCTTCATTCTCATCCTTCTCTTTAAAAAACTCAGGTGCAAGAGCACGAAGCTGGAAAATAAATGCTGCCTGCAACTCAGGGTCGTCTGCTGTGGTATCAAATTGTACCGTTGCTATGTCTTCAGTCTTTTCTTGCTCTTCTACTTCCATGCTATTTTTGCTAATTCCTTGATGGTATGCGGCATATTTACACTTTTCCAAATCGCACTCCCTACCACCAACTGTGTTGCGCCTGCGGCAACGAGTTCTCGAGCGTTATCGAGGCTGACTCCGCCGTCAATGCTTATTGTAGCATGCGGGAATTTTCTACGTAAATATTCAATCTTGGGAAAAACAGCGTCGCTGAAAAGAGCACCATACGAGCCAATGCGGGCGACACTCATCAGCTGAATAAAGTGAGGGGGGTGCGAAAGGTGGTCGAGCACGGTCGCTCGCGTATCAAGATTGAGTACAACACCAACGTCAGACCGTGGGGTCAATCTTGCCCTACCTTTCGCCGTCAGACCAACTGGTGTTTCGCAATAGGTCAAGAGCTCGTTTACTCGTGGGGTTGATTCATAGTGGAACCACACTCGCGAAGCGCCTGAGCTGAGCCAGCGCTCAATCTCGGACTCGGGGTTCTCGATCATCAAATGCATCTCAATCTTCGGCATACCCGGGAGCTTCAGTAGTTCGTGCAGATCTGCTGTGTATTCTTTCTGCTTGTATGGCCACGTAGAGGGCAAAGCAAACAGCCCGTCCACAATATCAATCTGCGCCCACGACACCAACCCCCGTAAGCGTTCCAGCTTCTCGCGGACTTCTTCGAAACGCTCGCCAATGATGGAGGGGATGATTTGTATGGACATCTCTTTGGTAGTTTTCTACTATCCCTGTCTTTGTGTCATCCCGATGAAAATCGGGATCCAGGTTCAATTCTGGGCCTGGACCCCTCCTTACAGGAGCTGTACACCTTTTGGCCTAAGTACAAGCTCAAAAGGTCTTGCGGGTACTGCGCACTGCTCGCACCCTCACCTCCGCCGGGATGACACAAACACATCGGAATTAAACACCTTCTACCGCGTTAGGGATTCTATTTTCTGAATACGGGACTCGTGGCGACCACCTTCGTAAGGGGTGGTGAGCCACAAATTAAGGACGGCTTGGATGGCATCAAATGACACAAAGTGCGCTCCGATGGAAAGCACGTTGGCGTCATTGTGAGCACGCGAGAGTCGCACCACCTCAAGCGTATCGCCATAGTACACCGCAGCGCGTACATTCGGAAAGCGGTTGGCTACCATGGCTTCCGCCTGTCCGGTACGTCCAAATATAATAGCTCGTGCTTCTTCTGCATTTTCGGAAATCACGCGTGCAACGGGCGCAATAAAATCGGGGTAGTCATCCCCTGGCGTGAGTTGATAGGCACCCTTGTCGACGACCGTGTGACCGAGTGATTCCAGATACGGCTTTACCAGCTCTTTGAGTTCGAAGCCAGCGTGATCAGTGCCAAGGTAGATAATCATGATGCAAGTATACAGTATGAGTATGAGTATGAGTATGAGGAATACAAAACCTAGGAACTCAGTTTCTTTTCGAAGAGGGTGCGGAGTACGGCGGGATTGGCGCTGCCTTTGGTGGCCTTCATCGCTTGGCCGACGAGGAATTGCAAGGCTGCAGTCTTGCCAGCCCGCACGTCGGCAGCAACTTTCTCGTTAGCGTCCACAATCTCATCGATGATTTTTGTAAGTTCCCCTGCATCACTCTTTTGCAACAAATTGTGTGACTCGGCATATGCTCGGGGCGAGCCACCGATGGCAAAAAGAGCAAGGAGGATGTCTTTCGCCGCCCGCGACGACAGCTCATTTTTGCCGACCATCATAATGAGCTCGGCAAATTCAGATGGACTGATAGCGATCAGCCGCTTCGCAGCAGCGTCCTCGCCAAGATCAGCCAGAGGATCCTCCGCCTTCATAAGTGAAATTAAGTCGGAGGTGATGTAGTTGGCTGTAGTTTGCACAAACAGCGCGTCCTGCTCGTGGCCACGTACTGCATCCTCAAAGAAACTACCAAGAAGATGATCAGTGACAAAAATCTCGATGGCGAGATCTTTGAGACCAAAGTATTCCTTGAGCCGTAGGCGGCGCTCCCATGGCAATTCTGGCAAGGTTGTTTTCAGATTCTGAAACTCTTCTACTTCGCTCAGCTTGAATTTTGGTAAATCAGGGTCGGGGAGGTAACGATAATCGTGCGAATCCTGCTTCGCGCGCTGGGAAAAAGTGATCTGCTTGCCGTCGTCCCAACCGCGCGTCTCTTGCACGATAGTGCCACCCTTGCGGAGTACTTCTTCTTGACGCTTCAGTTCGTACTCGATCGCTTTCTCGACTACCTTAAAGGAGTTTAGGTTCTTTACTTCCACCTTGGTGCCAAGTTTCCCTGGCGTGTTCGACGTCGAAATGTTTGCCTCGACACGCATCTCCCCCTTCTCCATATTTGCCTCGGACGCCCCCAAATAGCGCAGAAGCAGCTGGAGTTCACGCGCAAAGTCTCCTGCTTGCTTGGCCTGTGTAATCACTGGCTCGGTTACGAGCTCCATCAGCGGCACACCCGCCCGGTTGAAGTCGACGAGGCTTTCGTTCCCGGTCGAATGCTGGTTGCGCGCCGCATCTTCTTCCAGGTGAATACGGGTGAGTGTTACGCCATTGAGAGAACCGCCGGAAACGAGTGGGTATTTGTACTGGCTGATTTGGTAGCCTTTCGGTAAATCAGGGTAGAAATAGTTCTTGCGATCAAATTCAGTAAAGTCAGCCAGCTGCGATCCGAGGGCAGTGCCTACGCGCAAGACATGCTTCACTGCTTCTTTGTTGATGACCGGCAAGGTCCCCGGATGGCCCATGCAAATCGGGCAGATGTTTACATTTGGCCGCTTCTCGTCCGGATCGTTCTTGGAGTTGCAGAACATCTTTGTCCTCGTCTTCAACTCCGCGTGAATTTCAAGGCCTATAGTCGGAATGTATTCCATAATTAAGTACTGGATAGTATACCTGTGAGCCCGATCGAAAACAACATTCTTTCTGGAGTACCACTGTGTTGCACTCTACCCTCCCTTCTAGTAGAGTTGCCGAAGCAAACAGGTCCTTCAACGTCTTACATGAAAGGGGTCAAAAGGTGGCAGAAGAAAAACCAAATGGTCAAGAAATCAAGCTTCTGGTGGCTGAAGCGAATCAGGATAGTCGAGCACTCATCATTCGTCTACTGACGCTCGGTGGGGGAATCAGGGTGGTAGCTGAGGCGAGCAACGGCCAAGAGGCTCTTGATCTGGCAAAGATCACCCGACCCGACGTGGTACTCGCAGCGATAGAACTACCGGTCATCGATGGGCTCGAACTCACAGGCCTGCTGACACACACGCTCGGTTGTGCGGTGATTCTGATGTCGACAGCGTCCGACAACCAGATCCTCCGAGAGGGCATGAGGGTGGGGGCTCGAGACTTCTTGGTGAAACCCTTGAGCGACGGAGAGTTGCACGCAGCAATTATCCGGGCACACAAATCGCAGCAAAAGATAGCTCAGCAGAGCTATCCCGCACTTGCCGATACGAAGAGCAAGGGGCAACTCCGCTCCAGGGTCATCGTCACCTTCTCCGCGAAGGGAGGGGTCGGAAAGTCAGTAATCGCTGCCAATCTAGGAGTACTTCTATCTCAGCGTGGCATCAAGACCGTGCTTGTGGATGGAGACATTGGCTACGGTGGGCTGCACTACCACTTGGGAATTCCCAAAGGTGGGCGAAACATAGTCACTCTCTTCTCGACCGATCCACCCTGGCAGCCGGGCGAAGTAAGGGACAATCTCACACGTCACAAAGAGAGCGGGCTCTGGTTCCTTCCCAGTCCAGGACATCCGGTCCATATCGATAATTTCCATGCTGAGCATTACCGGAAAATGGTGGAGCAATTGCGAGAAGAGTTTCCGGTCATCATCATCGACCTGCCGACTCTTCTCTCCGACCCACTGCTTTCGGTACTGCTCCTCGCAGACGACATTCTCATGGTTACCACTCAGGACATGGTGAGCCTGCAGAATACCTTCCAGATGGTAGCCCTGCTCGCATCAGAGTCAGCCCTGGGTCTCCCTCTGGATATCTTCCGGCTCGTGTACAACCAAGGCGAACCAGCGATTATGGAGGACTTGAGTGCTGAACAACTGAAAGAGTATGCAGATCAAAAGCTCAAGATTCCCCTGGTGGGTGTACTGCCGATTGAACCAGGCGTTCCCCTATCGATCGCGAAGGCGTCGGTGCTCACCTCATGGTCACCTGCCTCCAGGTGGAGTAAGGCAATCAAAAACCTGGCAGAAAATCTGCTAGGTCAGCCCATGCCGCAACCGGAAGTGAAGAAGGGGCTCATGGCCACCTTCCGAGATATCCTTCTCGGCAACCGTACCAGTCTCGGTGGGACGGAGTAGGCACGTTCTCCTCTTTCGTAAAGCGTTCATTCGTCCTCACGGTTCGCCGTGGGGACGTATTTCTTTCAATAAATTATGCAATGTAACGAACCTCTTCTTCGAGCTCCACTCCAAAACGCTCACGCACACGGCGCCTCAAATCGTTTACGAGAGTGATAACCTGTTCGTAGGTGGCTGTGCCATCGTTTATGAGTAAGTTGCCGTGGTAGTCGGGAATAGAGATGCCCCCATAGCGCATTCCCCGAGCATTGATTGCATTTAAAAAGTACCACGCCGGTACCTTGCCATAAAAGTCCTTGAGGTTAGGTATTTGTGCAAGGACACGATCTGGGACACTTTCCACGAGTAAATTTCTGTAAAAGCTCCCTGGACACTTGAGGCCGGGTGGATACTTCTTTGTTCGCAGAGCAAGAATCTCCACTGATTTCTTTTTGAGTACCTGAGTATCGCCCGCAGGAAAGACAAACTCTGCGTGCAAAATAATCCACGGCTTTGTTTTAAAAGTTGAATCACGATACGTAAAAATACACGCGTCTTTCGAGATCCAATAGGTAGAGGCGGACACGGGATCAAAAATTTCAATCCTGGTCATGTAGTCACTGATCGTCTGTCCATATGCAGCAGCATTGCCAACAATCGCTCCACCCACCGTTCCTGGGATCCCAATCATCGCTTCGAGACCTTGGAGTCCGTGTGTAAGAGTGTACTCGACGAGATTTCCTAGCGGCTCACCCGCAGCAACAGCGACACGCGCTGGACGAGCATCATCAGTCGAAGAGATCGAACCAGTAGTAAGTATACGCACCGCAAGCAGGTCATCGAGAGTATCGGCAAAGACAACATTGCTACCACCAGCAAACACCACATATCTGACGCAGTGCTCCTCGGCCCACGTAATGGCTTCGATGACGTCCTCACGTGTCGACGCTTCCACAAGCCACCGTGCGGTACCGCCAATCCCAAAGGTAGTGAGTGGCTTCAGATCGACGAATTCCTGTATCTGCATATAACGGACAGTATATGCCCCCTGGTCGATCTTGTGGAGTGACCACAAGACGCGCACATGCTAAAACCAGTCCGGCCGGACTGGTTTTAGCATGTGCGTAAAAGGATGCACGTCTAACTTCCCTTGCGTTTTGTTTCTAAATTCTTGCGCACGCGGACGGATTTGGGGGTAACCTCCATGAGTTCGTCGTCACCGAGGTATTCAAGAGCGGTATCCACATTCAAGGGTCGATGGGGGTCGAGCATCACCAGCCCGTCGGAGGAAGAGCTACGCATGTTGGTGAGCTGTTTTGCTTTACAAATATTGATCTCCATATCTTCATCGCGGCTGGCTTGGCCCACCACCTGGCCGCGATACACCTCCTCGCCAGGGCCCACAAACATCATGCCGCGCAGCTGGGCATTCTCGAGGGCAAAGGCGGTCGTCTTGCCAGCTTCATAGGCGACAATTGAACCATGAGGTAATGCTAAGCGAGCCACCGCGGGCTGGTAGCCGAAGAAGAGCGTGTTCATAATGCCGAGGCCCTTGGTGTCGGTCAGGAATTTGCTGCGGTAGCCAAAGAGGCGACTGGTGGCAATGATAAAGTCGAGATGGGTGATGCCTTCGCGCACATGGAGGTTGCGCATCTCGGCGCCACGGCTGCCGAGTTTCTCGATCACCACCCCGGCATGCGCTTCCGGCACTTCAATAAAGAGCTGCTCATAGGGCTCGAGTTGCACGCCATTTTCGGCATGGTAAATAACTTCCGGTTTGCCGACCTGGAATTCAAACCCTTCCCGACGCATACGCTCGATCAAGATGCCGAGGTGAAGCTCCCCGCGTCCAGAGACCAAGAAGCGGTCCGCGGAGTCGGTTTCTTCTACATGGAGAGCTACGTCGCGCTCGAGTTCCTTGAAAAGGCGCTCGCGAATTTGCCGTGAAGTCACATACTGTCCTTCCTTGCCTGCAAAGGGCGAGGTGTTCACGAGGAACATCACTTTAATAGTCGGTGGATCGATGGTGATGGTGGGTAACGCCTCAGGATTCTCTGCGTCCGTGAGCGTCTCACCAATCTGGATGTCGGGCGAGCCCGAGATGTGCACAATGTCCCCCGCGAGTGCCTCCTCAATTTCGGTACGCTTGATGCCGCTCGACGTCATCAAGGAGGTAATCTTCACCGGTACGCGCGTGCCATCACGCTTGATGTGGAGCACCGTCTCCCCTGCCTTCACACGACCGCGGTGTACTTTACCTGTTGCAATCCGCCCCTTGTAGTCGTCAAGGTCGGTGGAGACGGCGAGGAACTGGAAGCTGCCATCCACGTCACGTTTGGCAGGTGGGATGTGGGTGACGATAGCATCAAAGACGGGCGCGATGTTCACCATCGATTCGATTTCAGGACTCATGCTGGCCACTCCTTTCTTGCCCACTGCGTATACGACCGGGAAATCAGCCTGCTCGTCAGTTGCTCCGAGCTCCACAAAGAGGTCGAAGGTCTCGTCGAGTACAAAGTCCTGGCGCGCCTCCGGCTTGTCCATTTTGTTTATGACGAGAATAACTTTGAGGCCACGTTCGAGCGCCTTCTTCAGCACAAAGCGCGTTTGCGGCATCGGCCCTTCCTTTGCATCTACGAGCAAGAGCGCTCCATCTGCCATCGTGAGCACCCGCTCCACCTCGCCCCCGAAGTCGGCGTGGCCAGGGGTGTCCAAGATGTTGACCTTGATCCCCTTCCACTCTACTGACGCATTCTTGGCAAAGATAGTAATACCACGCTCCCGCTCGAGCTCGTTGGAGTCCATGATGAGGTCGTCGCCCTCGTTCCCCGCCTTTACCGCCAAGGCCTGCTTCAACAAGGCATCGACCAAGGTCGTCTTGCCGTGGTCAACGTGGGCAATGATTGCTACATTCCTTAACTGTGGTAGTTCATCTGTCATGGTATTGAAAAACCTGCCTGTAGGCAGGAGGTCACACTGTACCATGTTATTTTGAAAAAGTGAACCCAAGGCTTCTTCCGTGCAACATGTCAACAAATCAAGACGATCGTCGGACTTTGTTGACATTGGACTGTTCGCTATACGAACACCAGCAGACTACTGGGAGATTGTGGCGTAGTTGCTGACACCAACTGCAGCGTCGTTGCCGGCGCTTGCGCCGGCTCATGTAGAAGCGCATAGATGCCCATGATGATCGAGAGGCTGAAAATGAGCCAAAGGAGTGCTCGTAACATTTCGGTTCCTATTTTATTTTCTCCCAGAGCACATTTTTCTCCCCTGCCCGCTTCTTGTCAATCATCACAAACTCTTCGTAGAAACCGTCCATCATCGGATACTGCTTCGACTCTTCAGTTGTCACCCAAGCGAATGCGTCACACTCCCCGGCTTGCAACTTTACCTCACCGCCAACATAGTCGGCAACACAGGAGATCACCAGTGACGGAGTGCCGTCTGCATGCACGGTCGCCAAGCTTGTCAGATATTCCACATTGGTAATATCAACACCGGCCTCTTCTTTGACTTCACGTTGCAGTGTCCGTTCAAGTACATTGTACCAATAGAATTCTGTCTCTTTCGGCAGAACAAGGTAGTCACTCGTTTGGATACGACCACCCGGCACGGTCCAGCGACCAGCGTAACGTTTACGCTCCGGAGCCCGGCGTTGGATGAGATATTTTCCCTCCTTGTTCACGATCACCACGGTCGTCGCAATCTCGTGCAGATAGTTATTTTCTTGAGTCATACGAGTGAAGTTATTCCTTAATGTAACGATTCGCCAAAGTGGTAACGAGAGAGTACAGAAGCGCACCGATGAATGCAGCAAGGAAGCCGGAGACGGAAAATCCGTCCACGAAGCTGGCTACAAACCAGAAACAGAGGGCGTTCACAACGAGCGTAAATAGTCCAAGCGTAACGATCGTGATAGGGAGAGTGAGCACGAGCAACAGCGGCTTAATGGTCACGTTCACCACCGCCAAGATCACGGCCACAATAAGGGCGATGTAGAAACTGCTCACAGCAATCCCCGGCACAACATAGGCCACCAAGAGGAGGGCAAGTGCATTAATAACCCAACGAATAATGAGTGATGTCATATAATTGAGTTTACCATATTACGCGTAAATAGTTCCAGGTGAGCAATTGGCAACCATTATTGAGCATTTTTCTTTACCAGATGCTCTATCAGATCTTTCGCGAGTTCGGATTTATCGACTGCTTGAACGAAATTCTTTAGCAAAAATCCGAAAGTCTTATCGGAACTCTGTATTTGCGGAAATGCCCTAACGGGCGGTAACGGCCATAGGTTTCGCTGCTCAAACCAGACACGGATTACGGCTTCATACAAAATTCCTGCATAATAAAACTGGATTTCCGGCCTATCTGCATGGGTGCACACCTTGTCTAGCCAACGTGTTAGTTTTTTAACATGATCCGCACACGCAACGCTATAAGCAAGGAGGGGACCCTTCTCAGACAACTCCTTTGCACGACTGAGGACGCCTTGAAGTTGACCGCCCGAGGTATCAAAAAGTATCTTCGCTGGATATATTGGTGCATACGGATTTGTGAAAACATAATTCTCAGGCTTTGGCCAAGTGTGAAAAGTGAGATCCAGTTTGTGGCCTGCAAAAGTGTACAGTTCGGTGCCATGTTTCTTCCCGCAAAACAGAAAGAGATCCCAATCACTTGCGGCACGGGCACTACCTTGTGCACGCGAGCCGGCGAGTACGATAGCTACAGGGTTATAGCGTGCCCGCAGATGATCGACAATTTCATCTTCAACGTGTTGGTCGTTCATAGTTATTTATCTTTTTGCTTAAGCCACAAGAGTTCCACCTTTCCCATCAACAGTTCCTCTTCTCCTTCCACGCCAAGATCTCGGGCAAACTGACGGATCTTGTTCTTCAAAGCTTCGACATCAACGCCGTCATCCACATGAAGGGCTTCAATTTCAATAAAGATACCGAGGTCTTTGACCTCTTCGAGTACAATCTCATAGTCATCAGTGAGGAAAGTCTTCTTCACGATTTCGAGGCACACCAACTTTTCAAACCCGAGTGTCTCTATAAGTTTCTGAAACGTGTCGTAATCACCCACCTCGGTCTCGAGCTCATCGGAGTAGGTCCAGAGGCCAACATCGTCGAAGTGGTCGGCCTTATGCGTCACGCGGGCTTTGCCGTCCTTCTGACGTAAACGAAAGGAGCTTATAAATCTGCCTTCGGGTGAGAAGTACTGCTCATGGCGGAGTGGGTCGAAGTAGTACTGGTCGTCCACCACCACAGCACCCACGAATTTTGCCTGCTGTCGCAGCCGCTCCTCAAGCCCCTCCGCCCCACTATTGACCCGCATCAGTACTTCAACTTCTTTCATAATTTTCTACCAGTATACATCTCTAATGCTTTTTTTACCGAGAAGAAGCTGTGCTCGGGGATGGCGTCGAGGGGAAACCACTCGGCGGTGGCGATCTCGACGGGGTCGATCGTAATGTGTGGCTGCACGGGAAATTCGGCGAGGTAGAAGTGGATGGTATCGCGCTTGTATTCAGCTCGAGCCAGCCACTCCCCCAGCTTGCTACATGCGCCAAGTGAGACTCCTGTTTCTTCCAGCACTTCGCGCCGAACCGCTGCATCCGGAGACTCACTGCTTCCCACTCGTCCTCCTGGCAAATTCCAGTACTTGTTCAGGTGATAGGTGTTTTGTATAAGAAGCACCTTGCCATCAGCAACAATCAAGCACTTCGCTCCGCGCGTGCGCGGCCGACACACAAACCAATACAGCCGGGCAACGGGAAGTAGAAAGCGATATAGATTGCGTTCAATGAGTTGCTGCAGTGCTTTCATGGAAAAACAAGGTTCAACCTTGCGACAAGGTTGAACCTTGTTTTTCTTGCTCAAACTCGCGACTGCGGTACTGGGCTACGATTTTGCGTATCGGATTGCCGGCAGGATCAACACCAAACGTGAGGTGGTGACGTACCACTTGCTTTTCCAAGTAACTCGTAGAAACAGCTTCAGCTTCATTCAGTACAAAGCCGACATGATCGTTTTCTGTTCCGTCGGGGAATAGTACGCGTTCCCAGAACACCACATCGCCAGGTTCAGGTAGTGCGCCAGCTACCTCACGCCACCCTGTGTGCTCCGACAATTTCTCACGCACTGTTTTCACTGTGGTATGGGTGCGGTCAAAAAGCTGCAGCAAGGCAAGGAGGCTAGTGACATAAAAAGCACACGAGAATTCGCCATCGTTCAAAACGTCCTTAACTTCGCCCGTGTTGCTCAGTCGCACAAACAGTGAATTGAAAAGCCGGCTGCCGACACTGTTTTCAAGCAAGCGAACGAGCGTCTTTCTTTTCAGTGGAATAATATTGGGGTCAGGCATGTTTGCTCATTGCTGTACTGCGCCACCCGGACTCCGTGGAATACTGAGGAGCGGTAACACATAATAGTCTCCGCCCCAGTATCCCGCAACTTTCCAAGCAAGGATAAGGAAAACACCCAGCAGAAACATCTGAGGATTGACACTGACTGTCCCGGCCATAAGATAGTTCAAATTCATGAAAGCACCAAAAAACGCGGCAAGACCGGTGACCACACCCAGGATCAGAGCCACGCCCACCAGAAGTTCTCCATAGGCGACAATATACGACCAGAAGGTAGGGTACGGCAGCACTACATTTTGCAAAAATGCTGCATACCACCCTTGCACGTCCGGGTGCGCACCACTAGTCTTTTGCAGTGCTCCTGTGACAAAGCCAGTAAGAGCAACTCCTGCCTTGCTGCCAACCCACGCATCAGCACCCACCTTGGCCCACCCAGCCATAAACCATACATAGCCAAGATAGAGACGTATGATGAGCCAAATCCAGGAACTTTGCGTGTTGCTAAACAACCATTCAGCGAGCGGTACAGGATATGCAATGTATGACATGGTATTCATAGACTAATAATTCATCCTAGGCTGTCCGAAAACTGGACCCAGAAGCCTTGCTTCCAAATACATCAGGAAGCAAGGCTTCTCGTTTTCGAACAGTCTAGGAATTCTGGACTTCTCCAGTAAAGCCCTTAGCATACCCTTCCGAGGAAAAGTGGCTAGTGCACAACTAGCGCTCGATGTTGTACGCCACACGAATGTTCTCTCCCTCTTTTTTGAGCTTGCGAATAGTTATCTGCTTAATCTCTCCAAGATTACTCACATGCGTGCCACCGCACGGCACCCCAAAGTCACCATACATCACCACACGCGCAGGCTTCCCTTCGGGAAGATAGTCGGGCACAAAGTGGCAGACCGTGTGCATTTCACTCTTCGGTATGAAGACCAGTTTTGTTGTCCGCGCCTCTTCCACATACGCATTGCAGGCCACTTCGAGATCTACTTTTAGCTTGTCTCTCCCCTGCTCATCAAGAGTCCCTGCGTACTCCACATATGGCCCATCGGGAAAGTGATACCCTTTGCCCGGAATCCAGCCAAGCCCGAGCTTGGTGACCCCCATGTCGACTACATGCCCTCCGGAATGCAAGCGGCTATTCAGTTCGCGGCGAGGAACGTCTATTTTGCAGTGAACCGTCTCGTCGACAATAAAGACTCCAGAGGTAAATGCACCTATGTGTTTGACGACACCCTCAACAAATCTGACTTCACCTACTTGAAACACAGCGTTCGAGCCTTCGATCACACCCATGTCGTACGGCTGGCCCCCACCCTGGGGATAGAACACTGTTTGGTCGAGAATGAGTACTGTCTTCCCGTTTTCCTCGCTCACGCTTGTGACTTTTGCCTCGCACTCGTACAAACTGAAGTCTTCTAAATAGAGTAGTTTGGTAGCCATACTTGAGAATATAGCAGAAAAATAGCTCCGCGGCGATATTATGAACACCCGGTGTTGATAGTGTGGATAACTTGCTTGCTATTCAGTCTTTTAGTTGCTATGATCTCAGGCTTCCTCAATTTTTAAGGAAGCAAACGATAGTTCTTTCCCAACGCACAGAGTTTTCTTGGTAGCGACAAGAGTCGGAGGTTTAACCTCGGATACTTATCGCTATCAAGAAGGTTGTCGACCTGACAACCAATGTTTCCAGAACAGAAGGAGCAGTCAGATGGACTCAGTCTTTGGCACTCGCGAACCTCGTGCTCACAAGCGGCCTATAACTGGTGACGGAGTCAAGAAGGGCGAACCCTCGATGACTCCTGCCCAGAGAGTTCGAACGTTTCCGGGACCGGTGACCGAGGTCAGCCTCAGCACCGGGAGAACCCTCGCTGCACCGGGAATGGTGCTCGAGAAGTCCTGAGGAGGACAAACAATGAGACGGAACTTCTTCAGCGGACGCTGGGGCTCCAGCGACTGCGAGTCCACCAAGCCCAATCCAATCAAGGACGCCCTCGAAGGCGTTACCCCGGCTCCCAATCCCCCTCCACCGCTCCTCGGTGGAGCAACGGTCCAGCTCCCTGAGCTGGTCATGGTCTAGGGCTCGCGCTGTTTGCGGGCGACAACTCCGGTGCGTAAGTGCTCCTCTGCAAGCTTTATAGCCGGAGGAGCACTTATCTTTTCTGGGTAATTTTCTAGCACAGATACGCCTCAAACGCTGGAACAAGACTCCTTCATGCTACATCCGATGTAGCATGATAAAGGGTTATTTATATTTTCTTGTGGTTGTACATTTCAAATGCTGGAAATAGATTTTTAATCATTTTAGAATCCTTGTACTTCAGTGGATCAATCCACTGGAAATCATCATGGTCTTCACTCAAGATCACTTTGTCTGATGTAGTCGTGCATTTAAAAAAGATGCGCACGATCTGCCACTGCTCGCCGCGTACGACTGGCCACGATTCGTTCACAAAGAACGGCTGCCCGATCTTTATCTTGATCCCCGTCTCCTCTTGTACCTCCCGCTGCAAACTTTCATCATATTTCTCTCCGGGAGTAACGCGGCCACCGACAACATCGTACTTACCTTTATTTGAACCGTCGACATACTGCGGAGATTCTCGTAAGGTCAGAACCTTCCCATTGTGGAGGATAAAAGCCTTAGTAGCCACAAAAAGTTTTACGTTTCCCTTGGCTATTTCCATAGTTTCAAATTACCAGTAAGTGTTTTTATTTCATCCTTTGCGCCAAAGATACCCACTCCCAAGATATTAAGGTCCTCCGAAACTATCGCGCTCAATGCTTTTGCTAGTTCGTCATCGTCAATCATATCAATCATTTCTTGTACATAGGCAATCCATAGAAGTGAGGTGGCGCGCACTTTCATAGCAAGATCTTTGATCTCATCCTTACTTGCCCTGAGCACAACAACCGCAAACTGAGAGTTTCTTGGTACGTTTATGCCATCCTTCGAGGTAAAAAACTTTCCCGTATCAAAAGGCTCAGACATTTTTTTCCCCAGATATGCGGCGATATGGCCAATGGTATTCGTAAGCTGCCATGAAGCAACATCATCCCGCACCACTATCGTCATTTTCTTTGAAAAGTCTTGGGTCATATGAGTCATTATCATAACCGAAAGGTTGAACCCTTCTAGAAGGGTTCAACCTTTCGGTAGCCATCATTCATCAATTGCCAGGTCTCCTATTTTTTCACTTATCATGTCATCTTCGTCGTACAGTGCCAAGAGCTCGGCTTTGTAGTCTTTTTCGAAGTATACGTATTCTTGGACATTCTCGGTCTGTAACCAACGAGGTTGTGGTCGCAACTTTGCATACGCCGCATAGCTGGACCAAGGATAGGTTTCTAAGAATTTAAGGATAGCTGAGAGGGAACGATTAACTACCGGCAGCAAGTCACGAACGTTGAAGTGAATGTAATTAATAAGGTGGAAGAGATACGATTCGTCGGTAACAAGCTTACTCTTAAATCTGCCCTGGAATAACGCTCCTGTTCGCTCGTACTTTTCATTAAAATACACGGTGTAAGCTGTACCGAGATGCTGCATAAACTTACTAATACCTCCCTCGGTTCGCTCGTAGAGAAGCAAGTGGAAATGATTGTTCATTAGGCACAGTGTCACGACATCAACCAATCTCTCTTTAACCATATACCCTTCCAGTTGACCAAACTCTTCTAACTTACTCGGGTTTTCTGGCTTTGTATTATTGAGGATATCAACATAGAGCATGAAGCGGGCGCGATCGGCGGCGTTCATGAAGATAATTCTTTTTTCCGTACCTCTATTGTAGACATGGTGAAATGTCTCAAGCTCAATAGGAACGCGATTCATGCCTCTTATTCTACATCATCTGTAAACTCAACAGAAGGGTTCAACCTTTCTAGAAAGGTTGAACCCTTCTGTTTGTGCTACTTTGGCCAGGTGTGGGACATTATGTTGGTAAGATGGAGGCGCTCGAGGATTTTGCCAGATTCGTCGGCTAGGATAATCTCGGTGTCGATCTTGGAACGGAGGTAGCTCTCCCAGAGGAGCTGCTTGCACATGTGGCAGGGGTAAATTGAGTCGTCACTGTTTCCCGCAGCTGCCGCGTTCCAGCTCACGGCAACCGCTACGATGCCGTACTCACCGTGCGCAGCTGCATGCGCCAGTACCGCTTGCTCCGCGTGGAGTGTGAGCGAGCCGGTATCGGAATGGTAGTGTCCTGAGCTGTAGATGTTCCCCTTGTCGGTCAAGACCGCCGCGCCGATGCGAAACTCGTCTTGCTTCCCGTGCCGCGTGAGTGCGTTTTTTACACCCTCCTGGGCGGCTGCTATCAATTGTTGGTCTTGGGTACTCATGAAAAAGCTAAAGCAAAATCACGTAGGAAAGATGGAGGACGAGCTTCCCTATCTGGATGTCGTAGTCGAGACCGATAGTGTCGTCGCCATTTTCTCCGCTAACTGTTGCAGAAAACATTTCCAAGAGCTCAGCCAGAGCCACCTTGAACTCGGGTACCCCAACCTTTTCTGACTCGGAAACTACGAGCAGATCGAGGTCTTTGTAATTCTTGTTCCAGAGCGACGTGCCATGGAGACCAGCGCGTAAGCCGTGTTTTTTAAAAAGTTCAACCAGATTTTCTAGTGCCCCAATATCTTCCTCACGAATCTTGCCGTAGTTGTGTTGTCTTTTCATATAGTTATTTTTTATATGTGGTCGTGGTGCGATGCTCGACACCATGTATTTCCACGGCGTGAATGTCCTCAAGTATGGTAAAGATAATGCGATAGTTACCGACACGCCGACGCCAGGAATGCTCTTCTGCGCGCAATTTCCAGATATCTCCTTGGTAGCGATCTGAAGCCATACTTTGCATGGCCTCGTAGAGACGCTCACGAAACTTACTCGGTATAGGTCGCATGTCTTTCACAACCCTGGGTCCGAATTCAATTCTCCACATCATGACGAAGTTGTTCAAAAGTAAGACCTTTCCCTTCCCGAATCGCTTTTTTCCCCTCTCTCATTACTCGAATTTCTGAAGCGGTAGGTTCTGCGACCCTAAATCCTCGAAGTTCAAGTTGAACGTCTTCGAGGGAATAGCATTTCCCGGCCTTTAAATTCTTTTCAGCACGCTTGAGGAGCGCAAGCTCATTCTTTGTTGGTACAAATGTTTTAGCGTGTTTTACTCGAAAGTCAACCAGAGATTTATACTCCTGACGCGAAATGGGAAAGTACTCGGTTTTTTCCTGATTAATTTTGCCAACTACTGCTTGTGTCTTAGTGCTATTCATACAGTATATAGTAGCGCGCACAAAATAACTCTGCAAGAAAAACTACTTACCATGGCACTTCTTGTACTTTTTGCCACTAGCGCAAAAGCAGGGGTCGTTACGGCCGATTTCGGAGCCGTCGGCGGCGAGATGCTTGGCCGGTGCGGGGGCAATGTTCCGCTGCGCCACTTCAGGATCGGCAGGCGGTGCGATGAGTGACTGGGGGGTTTCGTGAATGGCCTCACCCTTCGGCTGATCAGAAGCAAAACTCACGCCGCCAATGTTCGGCAAGAGGCTCAAAATCTGTTCGTGAATGTCGGTCTCGAGGTTCTTGAAAAGCCGCAAGCCTTCACGTTTGTACTCAACGAGCGGATCGCGCTGGCCGTAAGCGCGCAAGCGCACGCTGCCGCGCATGTACTCCATGGCTTCCAAGTGCTCCATCCAGTACATATCGATGACTTGTAGCACCAGCTGGCGCACGACGGCCGCAAAGGTTTCTCCGCCGAGCTGCGCGTGCTTGCCGTCAACCATTTTCCAAAATGCGTCCGGCGCGGGACCATTTGGAAGCCCTGCTTCCTGGTCTGATTGCCTGCCCGCCTCTGGCGGGGAAGCAAGGCTTCCTTCGGATGCGGCGACTGAAGGTGTATCAGGAAGCAAGGCTTCTAATTCCGAACCAGAAGCCTTGCTTCCCAGAGGAATGCCAGAAATTTGCTCGAGAAAACCAAGCAACTCTTCGAGAGAGGCTTTGACTAATGTCTGACGCTTTATGTAAATGGCGCGGCGGTGATGGTTTAAGACGTCATCGTACTCAAGGAGGTGCTTGCGGGCGTCGAAGTGGAAACCCTCGATCTTCTCCTGGGCCGACTCAAGCGAGCGGGTGACCATGCGATTTTGAATGGCTTCGTCTTCGGGAATTCCCAGACGCCCCATCATCTTCTTCACCATGTCCGAGGCAAAGACACGCATAAGCGAGTCCTCCATCGAGACGAAGAACTGGGTGGAGCCTGGGTCACCCTGGCGGCCAGAGCGACCGCGCAGTTGGTTGTCAATACGGCGGGCCTCGTGCCGCTCTGTCCCAATCACGGCCAAGCCACCGAGCGAACACACCTCGCCTGCGGCCGTTTGTATTATAGGGGCACCACCGAGGATAATGTCGACACCGCGACCGGCCATGTTCGTAGCAATCACCACACTGCCCTTACGTCCCGCTTGCGCCACAATTTCACCTTCTCGTTCGTGATTCTTTGCATTCAAAATTTCGTGCTTGATACCCTCAGTCTTTAGAAAAGCAGACAAAAGCTCGTTCTTCTCGATCGACACCGTACCCACGAGCACAGGCTGGCCTTTCTCGTTCAATTCCTTGATATGGCGGGCGATGGCCTTAAACTTGCCCATCTCGGTCTGGTAGATCAAGTCGTCATGATCTGCGCGACCCGTGGGCTTATTCGGCGGCACGGGGATAACGTCCAGATTGTACACCTTAAAGAACTCCTCGCGAGAGGTGTAGGCCGTACCGGTCATGCCCGCCAACTTTTCATAGAGGCGGAAATAGTTCTGGAAACTGATGGAGGCTAAGGTGCGCGACTCTTGCTGCACCTTCACCCCTTCCTTGGCCTCTATGGCTTGGTGCAACCCTTCTGACCAACGGCGACCGGGCTGCAAGCGGCCCGTAGCCTCGTCTACGATCATGATTTCACCATCTTTTACCACATACTCGCGGTCGAGCTCAAAGAGAGAGCGCGCGCGAATGGCGGTCTCTAGGTGGTGCACATACTTAATACCTTTCTCGGTGTAAATATTCTCGATACCGAGCATCTTTTCCGCCTTATCGATACCGCCGTCTTTCAAGGTAATAGCGCGTAGCTTCTCATCCACCTCGTAGTCTTCGCCTGCCGTCAGCTTGTCTGCAATCTCGGCAAACTTACCGTACAAGCTTTCTGCCTCGGCAAATGGGGAGGAGATAATGAGGGGGGTGCGTGCTTCGTCAATCAAAATAGAGTCGACTTCGTCCACAATGGCAAAGTGGTAGTCCCGCTGGGCAAGCTGACTCTCGTTGTAGACTAAGTGATCACGCAGGTAGTCGAAGCCAAACTCGTTGTTGGTGCCGTAGGTGATGTCGGCCGCATACGCTTCGCGGCGGGTACAGGGACGCAGGAATTCGTACACCACTTTGAAGCTTGCCACTTCGTCACGCTGCTGGTCGAGCTCCTTGTGGGTGGGATCGTACAGGAACGACGCTTCATGGCTGATAGCCGCAACCGAAACGCCAAGGGCGTTGTAGATCTGCCCCATCCATACGGTGTCACGGCGCGACAAGTAGTCGTTTACGGTCACCACGTGCACCCCTTTGCCAGTAAGGGCATTTAAGTACGCAGCCAGCGTGGCCATAAGCGTCTTGCCTTCCCCTGTGCGCATCTCGGCAATCTTCCCCTTGTGGAGGGTAATGCCGCCCATCAGCTGTACATCGAAGTGCCGCTGCTTGATGGTGCGCTTGGCCGCCTCGCGTACGAGCGCGAATGCCTCGGGCAAGAGAGCGTCCAAGGTTTCGCCTTGCACAAGCCGTGCCTTTAATTGAGCAGTAGCCTCCTGTAACCCAACATCTGACTTTGCCGCACATTCGGGCTCAAACGAGTTTACCCGAGCCACGATCGGCTCTAATGAACGGATATATTTTTGTGACTCGTCGCCGAAGATAGAGGTGAGGAAACTCATATATGTAGCACTCTATAGTACCATAGGGGAACTAAAAATTCATCACCTGCTCCAGCAAAACATCATGTGGTTAAGACAAGGCCTGTGCATATGGTCTCGCTTAGATAGCCCATGCAAAGGTGTTACCAGGATCCATATGTCAACAAACTCAGACGATCGTCTGAGTTTGTTGACATATCCTGAACTTTTCAGGCAAAAGAAAAACCTCCGTTTTGAGGCGGAGGGTTTTCTCAAGTGGTGAAGCGTGTTGCCACACTTCCCGAGACTATCGGCGCTTTGCTGACTTCTTCTTTGAAGACTTCTTCGCTGCCTTCTTCTTCTTTGCTGCCATGGGATTATTGTTGTTACTTTGTAAGCTTGGTAATGCCGACCAATTATTTTCTCCGTGGAAAAAATTAATTTACATTACCTTCTGATCTCCTCATTATCGAACAAAACAAACGTGAGCACAACAATTTTGACGCAAAAGGTGTGGAAAACTTTCAGAGAAGACTTTTGCAAAAGTTTTCTCTGAAAGTTTTCGAGAGTAGAAAGTGGAATAATTCTAGTTTCTTTACCTAGGTTACATTGTGAAATCAATGTTTCTGTCATCCCGGTGAAAACCGGGATCCAGGTTAACCCCTGGGTCTGGTTCCCGGCCTACGCCGGGATGACACAAATACGAGTTTCGTCTTTGCGAGGTAGTCCGAAGCAATCTAGATCTATTCTTAATCCTCACGAATTCTGGATTGCTTCGGACTACCTCGCAAAGACGCTCAGTTGCGTAGATTCTATCAATAGTAAAATCCGTAAGGTGAAACCTTTCAGAGTACTAAAAGATTTCACCTTACGAATTTTACTTACGGAGGGTTGGTGAGCGAAAACCAATCAGGGCGATGATAATGGTACCGATGAGAGTTATCAGCAAAATCTGATTCACCTGCAAACCAGGCTTGGAAATGACAATATAGGTTGTCGCCAACCAGATCGTGGTGAGTGAGATGGCGGTCCAGGGGTATTTCATACGAGATTGTAGGTTGTAGTGAGTAGGTTGTAGAAAATACAACCCGCATGCAATGAATTAATATGCAATTTTCTTATTTGCATTCTACCACCTACAACCTACCACCTACAACCTGTTTATCCCCTACCCTTTGAGGAGTACCCGCACCTCGTCATACCGCTCCGCGTAGTGGCCCATGAGGTCGGCCAGGCGTTCCCGGGCGAGTACCAACCGCTCTTGGTCCATGGTTTTGAGCTCCATCATTTCTTCGTAGCTCAAATTCTGCAACGACTCTATGGTTTCCTTCATCTTTTCTTCGTAGGTACCTGCCGTGATCAACCCTTCGGCCGTCGCCAACGGAAATTCTGTGAAAAACAGAGCGAACGCGCGGAGCATGTCAAAACGCGGGGTGAGACGCAAAGCCACCATATCGATAATAGAGAGGGTGCGGAAAAAGAGAGCAACTTCACGAGGAAAATAGATAGAGTAATCCCGCGCCGTCGCGACCAGCCGGGCAAAGACACGGGAGGCGCTCTCTCGTTTGTTCGATTTTCCTGACTGCGCCTGCTCATCCATAGCCGCATACCAGGGGTCGAAGATGTCACGGAGCGCTGCGACCAAGTTGTCGACCATAATCTCTTCAATCTTTTCAAGAGTCTTCACATACCGCTCTTTTGCAGCTGCTTCCTCGAAACGCTCGACAATGCGAATATCCTCTTCGAAGGCAAAACGAGAAAAGGTGAAGAAACTCTTTGCGACCGCATACATATCGCGCTCCGAAATCGCCTGGAGCATGCGGAGCATATGCACGCGGTCGCGGCCCACCTCGCCGATAATCCCAAAATCCAGGTAGCCGAGACGGTTACCGCGAAGGAAGTAGATGTTTGCTGGATGCGGGTCGGCATGGAAGAAACCATCGATAAAGAACTGGCGGATCATGTCGACCACAAAGTAATGCGCAACCTCATGGAGGTCAATCTGTTGCTCGCGAAGAAGGCGCTCCCGATAGTGCTTGTCTTTTGCGCACACATCGATGACATGCTCGGCAGACAGGAGCCCATGCATAAACTCGCAGATGAGCACACGCTTCGTCGACAACAGCACATAGTAAACAGGAATGTGTGTTTGCGGGCGCTTACTGCTGAAGCGTGCAATCGTCTCAGCATTTTTGGCCTCTACCGTAAAGTCGAGTTCGCGGCGTGTCCAGGTAACAAACTCGTCTACCACTTCGTGCCAGTCTATCGCGCGGGCAATATGGAAGACACCAAAAAGATCGGCGAGAAACCTAGCCACAATGAAGTCGTTTTCAAATTGCTCGCTAATGTTGGGCCGTTGTATTTTGACAGCCACATGCTCACCCGTGCGCAATTGTGCTTTGTACACTTGGCCCACAGACGCAGAGGCAAGGGGTGCAACGGTAAACTCGGCGAAGTAGTCCCTAGGAAGAACGCCGTAGTCTTCATAAAATACGTGTTCCATCTGCGGAAACGGGGTTTCGGGAACGTGCGACAATAGCCCGAGCAGCTCGTCGGTATAGTGCTCGGGAAACATATCGGTCCGCAGTGCGAGAATCTGGCCAAGTTTCAAAAAAGCCCCGCCTGCCATTTCAAAAAAAAGACGTACACGCCGAGGACCGTTCAGATGCACTTCTTTTCCATCGTGCCGAATCGACGTTTTCCATAGCAACCGCGTGGCGATAGCGACGAGATCAAAGAGTCGATTGAGAAAGTTGAGAAAAGTGGCGAGGGACATGAGTAGTATATAGGGAATAGTATATGGTATATAGGAAATACAGCATACACGGTTCCTCCCTATATACTATATACTTACCCCTATATACTATGCTCAGACAGACTTAAAGCCAATGTACGAGAGTACGACAGTGACGGCCATGAGATAGAGAAAGAAAACTTCTGGGTCGGGCAAAGGACCGTGCACCATAAGAATGGAAGCGGAGATCCAGATGATGATGATAGCGACTGAGGTCCAGGTGTAGCGCATGATTAGGTTGTAGGTTGTAGGTTGTAGAGAAATACAGCTTGCACTTCATATCAATAGAATAGACCAGTGACTGAAAAAAAGCGAGTATGTAGTGTGTGCATTACTATATCGCGAATTTAGGCTATTTTAGCATTTTCTACAACCTACTCACTACAACCTACAACCTGAAATTTACGGATTGCGGCCCGCCCGTATCTCCTTGATATAAAACTCACCCTGCTCTTTAAACTGCGGATTGACCTCAATTGCTTTTTGCAGTTGCGCAATGGCATTCTGACGTTCACCTGCGGCGAGGTAGCTTGCGGCAAGCGATACGTACAGTTGACCGTTTGCAGGCTCTTGCTTGATACGATCTTTCCAAAGGGCAATTAAGCGATCGTACTGCTTCGTTGCTGCGTAGGCGTTCACAAGCACACTGTCCACAACCGTGGTTGCTCCAAAGTGTGCCTGGAGGAGCGCGTCGGATTCTGCTGTTTTTCCCGCATACACAAGCGCAGCAGCATAGATCGTAAGCGCGGATTCGTTGCGGGGATCCAGCTCATAAGCGGTTTTAAAGTGCGCGAGTGCTTGTGAGTACTCCTTTTTGTTGAGATATACATTACCGATCTCCATCAATATGCTCTGTTTTTTGGGGGACAACTGTTGTGCTTTCGTAAGCTCTTGCAAACCAAGATCAAACTGGCCGAGTTGATTGTAATAACTTCCGAGAAACACGTGGTATCGTGCATCATCAGGCACAAGCGCAATCTGCTGCTTCATTTCCTGTTCTGCAAGCAGTGCGAACTGCTTTTTCACCTCTTCCGATGTTTTGTCATTGCGCAATTGGCGGATTGCTTCTTGGAGCAGCTGCTCGCGCGTTTCCGGAGTACCAAACGTATCAAGCGCGATAGCGTCCTTGAAGTACTGCAGCTGTGGTTCTCCTCCCCCACGCGGGTCAATCGCATGGAGCAGGGTGAGGTTCGCCTGAATGGCGGGAACATTGACGGCATACACCACCCAGACCATCACGATAACGGTCGCAATGGAGGCACCATACTGATACGGACCGAGTGGAGACGCAGGTACGCGTGACACCACCACGTCGTCATGCACTGCCGTCAGCGAGTGAATGTAGGCCAGGAGCGTAAAGAACAAGAGGTAGCTGATTACATTATCAAAGACAGTGAAGTTGTGGACGAAGTAAGCCACAAAGAGGCCAATGAGTACCGCCTTACCGGCACTAGAAATATCCTCTTCGCGAGCCCGCCAAACTGCACGCACCCCAGCTCCATAGAGTGCCAGATAGGCTAAGAGCCCCAGAAGCCCGGCAGCCGTGAGCCAATCAAAGAACACATTGTGGGCCCGATCAAACCACTGCTCCTGCCCATAGAGCGCAGGATCGTACTGTTGATTGAAAATGAGGTTGAAGTTATCCTGACCCCAACCCAATACCGGCCGTTCCTTCCACCCCTCGTAGGCCATGTGCCAAAGAGTAGAACGGATACTGACCGTATGGAGTAGCTCGCTCACCGTAAATCGACTCAGGACGGGACTATTCTTCACAAAGGCTGTTTTCTGAACTGCAAGGAAGCCGAGAACAACAATCAAGACAGCGCCAAGAAAACCTTTGGCGCAGGTGCGACCAAAGTGACTGTGTTTTTCTTTGATCAAATAGATACCAGCAAAAACAATAACCCCGAGGACAAGCCCGATAATGGCTCCGCGGGTGGCAGTAAAATACAACATGACACCTTCAAACAACGCAATGATGCCGTAGGTCCAACGAAGATACTGGGGAGTGCCGCGTCGGAGGGCAAAGTAGGCAATAAAGAAAATATGGAAGACGAGATAAATGGCCATGTAGGCAGCGTTGCCGAGGGTACCGTCCACGCGCACGCTCCCTTGATTAATGGCAAGCTTGCCGGACACCTGCAACAGCGCAAACAATGCCATAAGGACCGAGGCGCCGATCGTCGTATGCAAAAAGGCATACCACAAGTGCTCGCTCCGCTCGCGAAGTTGCGCCGTACCGAGCACAGAACCAAGAATCACAAAGTATGCAAAGAGATGAATGTGCGTGATGAGTCCCTCCATGCGCTCGTAGTTGGACCACAAGCTACGAGAGAAATTCGCTCCGAAGATGTCTGCAACGGCGAGCACGGCAAGGAATGCCCCTGCCGCATACATGATCCAGGACCGCCGGGGCCAATAGGATCTATCTCGTATACAGAGCAGGAGCCAACACGCCCCAATAAGCTCGATCAAGATGCGAAACAAAAAATTTTTCCCCGAAATGAAGGGAAAGAACATGGAGTACGGCACAAAAAAGGCAATGAAGGGGGTGACAAAAAGGCCGCCGATGATCACCCATTGTAGTGTTTTATTGAGATGCATAACGGGTACTATACCACAAGGTCCTCTCTGGTTCTAGCTGCTGCGCTCATCCGTGCGAGACCCCAAATGCCGAGATCAGCACCACTCCGGCTAACACCAAGAGATAGCCAAGAATCTGCATTTCAGAAACTGGCTCATGCAAGAACGCTATAGCATAACCATTGATCAAAAGAAAGCTCATGATCGTCATGATGGGATAAGCAAAGGAGAGGGGTAGAGAGCGCAAGGCAAGAAAATAGAATATGACATTCACGACAAAAACACCGAGTGCGAAGAGCAGTGGAAGATTTTTTGTCACTATCTCCACAAGTGAACCAGTGAATGCCACTCCCTCCACGGCGCGCAGCTTCAAGAGCACATTAGCAAGTGAGTTCAAAGTAAATGCAAGAATAAGATAGAGAATAGCCATCGTATTCAGAAAAGTTTCTTTACAAGACCAAAGATTCCTTGTTTCCACGGCACCCGATGCGACACGCCAGACTGCCCCGCGAACGTATGTTCGTTTGCCAGATACCATTCATAATTTCTCACAAGGGCATCTTTATTGGAATAGCGAGGATGCCAGTCGAGCAGTCGCTCTGCTTTCTCAATGGAAACAAAACTATCTTTCGATGCCGTTTCATACACCCACTTGTATAACGGCGAGAGCTGCAGCACTTCAAGGGCACGAAGTATCCAGATAACCGGCGTGGCAGGCAATCCGATAATGTGCTTCCCCTTCCCGGCCCGATCGAGCACGGCTTGGTAGTCTTCGCGCATGGTCGTAAACTCTTTCGCACCAATGTTAAAAACCGTGTTCACCTGTTCCTCCGGCAACGTCGCTGCTTGATAAATAGCATCACACAAGTCTTCGACATCAAGTAACTGGTAGCGGTTCTTACCAGAACCGATCATTGGAAAATTGTGCCCATCTTTTGCCCAATCGTAGAAAAGTGCAAACACTCCCAGCCGTTCCGGTCCAACAAAGGACTTCGGTCGGAGTACGGGCACACAGTGGCCTTGCGCGCGAAACTCTGCACATATCTCTTCGGCCGCAATCTTAGCTTTCCCATAGGGGCCAACGCCGTCCACCTTGTCTTCTTCTCGCAAGGGATGGTGGTCTGGGATACCATATACGGCAGTTGAAGAGATATGCACAACACGCTTGGCACCAGCACGAAACGCTTCCTCGAGCACCAGCCGTGTACCATCGACATCTGTGCTTCGAATCTCTTCAGGCGTATAGAGTGGTAACGCTGCAGCGGTGTGTACGACAATATCCACACCTGCACATGCTCGGCGAACGTCATCGCGATGACGAATGTCTCCCTGAAATTCCTGAATGCGATTGCGTTCCAGATAGGTAAAAGGTGCGATGTCGAGTGTCTCAACCTCTTCGTTCTTCTCGAGCAAAAAACGAACGAGATTAATTCCTAAAAACCCTGCGCCGCCAGTGATAACGTATTTCATAACAAATTATAGTACAACACAAAGAGGTAGAGCACCCAAAGAAGAAGTGCAGTGCGTATACCAGTGTCCTCGAGGATAACCCGCTCCGGTGTCTCGGTAACATCGGAGCCACTGCGCACCAAAAAAACATAGCGCATTATCGCATAGAGTGCAAAGGGTAGAGAATACACAACAAAGTGGTGGTGTGGTGCGAGGATCGAATACAGACTGTAGGACACGAGCGACAGACTTGCGGCAATCACGATCAACTCATCACAAAGTTCTTCCGTATAGAGATTAAGTACGCCCCGTCGCACAGCACCGTGCCTAAACTCCGCCCGACGTTTGCCGAGGACGAGGAGGAGCATCAGAAACAGGGTACACAAAAGCAGCCAATCGGAAACACCGACTCCGGCTGCTGCGCCGCCAGCAAGTACCCTGAGCACGTAGAGGGATGCGATGAGCACCACGTCGAGGACGGGTATATGTTTCGCCCAGAGTGAATAGACGATATTTACCAGAAGATACACGAGAAGATAGGGCAGCAATGCTGGCAGGAGATGCCAGGTGCCCACAAGAACAACAAGCAGGAGTACACCCCCGAGCACGCTTGCCCGCACTGGTGATACCACCCCAGCAGCGATTGGTCGAAAACGCTTTTTTGGATGCTCTGCATCACGCGCACGATCAACAATATCATTACCGATATAGACGACGCTTGCGGTCAGCGAAAATAGCACGGCCGCTAGCAGTGCCGATGCAAACACTGTCGGCTCAAGAATCTTGACTGCAAAAAACGCTGGGGCAAGCACCAAGATATTTTTGATCCATTGTCGGGGACGGAGAAGCGTCAGGTATTCCATAGAGTGTAGAGCAGCTTACCAAAAAACGCATCAAAGAGGTATGCACCGCGCACCAGACAACTGTCTCTGCTTCCCTGAAGCGACTTTACTTTTATGAAGTCTGCGTTGATATTTTTGGCAAAGAGACCATCGATGCAATACTTATCCCCGATGACCAATCGAGGTTTTGTTTGGTCACACCCGGAGTCCTGAACAATGCGTTTGTCTGGTTTTTTATACCGCACCGAGGCCAAGGGGATACCTATAATAGTACTGAGGGCACGGTTGCGCTCCTCATCCTTATTGTTGCTCGTGAGATACACCGCATTGGTACGCACAAGCTCCACAACACGAACAAGAGCATCCTCAGGCACAATCGTGGAGCCATCCGTGACAAGGGTACCATCAATATCGAGAAAGATAACCTTGTCTAAGAACCCCACACTTTGCATGTTAGAAAAATAAGTAGTCTCCAACATACTTAGGACTGTTTCATGGCATTCTTCACGGTATGATGTTCACAAATTTCTTTCAGAATTCTATTCAAATCATACTGTCTCCGCCAGGAAGGATAGTGTTTTTCAAATTTTTTCGTACTGGTGATATACCAGATGTGGTCACCGATTCGATTTTCATCTTTATATTCAGTTACTGCCTTCTTTCCAGTAATAGCTTCGATCATCTGTATCGCCTCCCAGATCGAAACACTATTTTCTCGACCACCCCCAGTATTATAAACCTCTCCCTTTTGAGGCCGCTTATGATACTCCCAAAACATCTGCACGAGATCTGCTGAGTGTTCATTGTCGCGTACCTGCTTACCTTTGTATCCAAAAATCGTATATTTTTTTTCAGTTGCGATACACTTGACTAAATACGCCAGAAAACCGTGAAGTTCTGCCCCACTATGCTGGGGCCCCGTTAAGCAGCCGCCCCGAAACACCCCAGTCAACATGCCAAAGTAACGGCCATATTCCTGAACCATGACGTCAGCGGCAACCTTTGAGGCACCAAAAACACTATGCAAGGATTGATCTATGCTCATCGACTCATCGATTCCCTCATAAAACGGATGCCTGGCTTCAATTTCATACCGAAACTTTTTTTCTTCTAACGGTAAGTAGTTGGGAAGGTCACCATATACTTTATTCGTAGAGGTAAAAACGAAGGTCGCTTTCGGTGCGTGCTGTCGCGTCGCTTCAAGGAGCATGAGCGTAGCCAGCGCATTCACCGAAAAATCAGTGAGCGGTTCACGAGCAGCCCAATCGTGGCTCGGCTGTGCTGCCGTATGCACAACAATATCAAATTGGTGTTTTTGAAATATTTCTGCAATTGCCTGTTGATCTCGAACGTCGACAGTATGATGCTCGTACTGCGTACCCACATCCTCTACCAATCGCTGCTTATTCCAGTCTGTACTTGCTTCAGCACCAAAAAAATACTTTCGCATATCATTGTCGATGCCAACCACCTTATACCCTTCACGACAAAAACGTCGCACTGCCTCTGATCCAATAAGCCCTGCTGACCCTGTTACGAGTGCTGTTTTCATGAGTGTGTGAAAATGATAGTCTATCTCAATACCTTCTATGATTACTTCCTCTAAAGAAATAGTGCATTCCCTGCTTCGTGCTTCTGAACGGTGGACGAAGACCGATATGGTCTACCTTTTTTCTAACGGCTTCTGGTTGGGACTCAACTTTTTTGTGAGCTCCCTGCTTGGCCTCTTTGTTTCGATCCTTTTTGCTCGCCTGTTATCCCCGAATGTGTACGGAACCTATCAATACATTCTCTCCCTTAGTGTCATCATCGGTGCGGTAACCCTTACTGGCTTCAATGCAGCAGTCACCAAGTCCGTAGCCCAAGGATACGAGTATTCCTATATAAAATCAATCCCGACGCAACTGATCTGGAGTCTCCTTGGCGTTCTCGCGGCACTAGGGATAGGCTCTTATTATTGGTTGCACGGAGCTGAAACGATTGGACTTGCTGTTTTTGTGGTTGGTGGGTTGCTTCCCATTTCCAACACCTACAACACCTACACAGCATTTCTCAATGGCAAAAAACTCTTCAAGGCACTTGCCATTACTTCTATTCTTCAAGCGCTCCTGCAGTCCGTTGTTATTGCCATTTGTCTTTTCCTGGGTGGTTCACTCATGCAGCTAGTAGTGACCTACTTCTGCTCAATTGCGACAACAAATATTCTCTTCCATTTCATTACCCTAAGACTCTATCCAGTCAACGACAAGATTGACGAGGGGATGGTGACCTACGGGAAGCACTTGAGTCTCATGAACGTCCTCAATCAAATTGCCGTGCGCGCAGATGACATCATCGTCTTCACACTTCTTGGCGCCCCCGAGCTTGCAGTGTACTACTTTGCTAAAATCATCCCCGAAAAAATGAAGTCATTCTTCCGTATTGTAAGCACCCTTGCTCTTCCCAAGCTCGCAAGTAATATCTTTCGAGACGAGCACTCGGGCTTATACATCAAGACGGGAGTATTTCTTGCTGCGATTGCCGGATCAATCGTACTTTATGTAGCTGCTGCTCCTTTGATTTTTAAACTTCTTTTTGCGAATTACGCCTCATCTATAATCTATTCGCAGATAATTGTTTTGAGCGTATTGATAAGCGCCGCAGGTCTGCCTGTTAATTCCCTCATTGCACGAGGAAAGTACAAAGAGTTATATGCATTCAACACAGCCTTGCCAATGCTGCAAATCGTGATCACATTCCTATCCATTTCTACAGCCGGCTTATGGGGTGCGGTGCTCTCAAAAATAGTGAACAATCTCCTCTATCTTGTTACCGCCTTATTTTTCTATAAGATTTCTCTGCGTAAAGAAATCACTGACGTACGTATCTTATAAATCTCGGATATTTCTAAACAGATCATGTGGCGCCTTTTTAGAAACTCTCGTTAGTAAAATCGATACGCTGTCTACAAAGCGGACCATATGGTAGAGCACGTGCGACGGAAACATGTCCACGATATCCTGCTTCACAAAGTCATGCACATGATGAGGATTGTAATGCGTTGTCTTTTTGTCAGGAAACGAAACAATAACATTATCAATTTTGCAGCGTTCAACGAGTGCAGGTATCAGTTTCGTATCTTTGATATGCTCCGCGGTCTCCAAACACACCAATGTATCAAATTTTTTCTTAACTGTACCAATGTCTTGTGTTGCATACGCAATTTTTTTATGAGAAAAATGTTGCTTCGCCCACTCTATAGCTTCTTTATCCGCATCAATCCCTGTTACCGACGAAACGTCTGGATTACCTGCAACCATAAATGATCCGTAGCCGACACCACACGCAAAATCTAGCACATCACCATAACAGAATCTGCGAATAGATCCATAACGACGGAGGTGTTCATGCAGCAACACACTTCTTTCAATCGAGGCAAATTCTTCGGCCGTTATATAAATTCGCTCAACTAAATTTTTTTTAAGATTTTGTTCTTGTTTCATAAATGTATTTCATTATTTCTTTAGAGAAAGCTTCCCAATGGTGGAATAGTCTTGCATACTCCCTATTTTTTTTTGACCACTCCAAGAGTATTTCTTGGTCAAGATTCTGGAGTTTTAATAATTGCTTTACATTAAAAATAGTATCGGTGGTCGATAATGGTATCACTGAGTCGTATGTATATCCAGATTCTGGTGTACACGCAACGGCAAAACCAAAACACATTTGCTCCAGTATTGTGGTTGCCTGAGGGTCTGCTGTGCTACAGTTGACGAAAACATCGTACACCTCAGCGATTTTGGCCATAAATTGAGGAGTGAGGTCGGCGAACTCCGAAATCTTTTCCCAACCACGGATATGGCCGCCACCGATATGCCCGAATGTATACTCGGGCATTGCTTCGGCAATCCGCTCCAGCTGGCTAGTGTTTTTGTACCATGAAACATGGCCTATATACAAGTACCCCCGCTTCCCTTTGCTGTTAAAAGAAGACTTAACCAGTGGATACTCATCTTGATCGATACACATGTTTAACCTCAATAGTCTTTTAATTGACAGCCCTTTGAAAGGAGAGAGGTTCCACCTATCAATCCATATTTTACCGCAGAGAAAAATACAATTTGCCCCATGATCTCGCACCAAATCCTTCCACCAGGCCGTGTAGAGAGAATCCCCGGAGTACGGCATAATGATTATTTTTTTTACTTCTGGATGTTCATAAAAGGTTCTGTGGGTCACCGCTTCCTTGTCTATCTGGCGCGGTGGATTATCGGTAGTGACGGGTGCCGGCTGGGCAAGAACCAAATCACCAGACCGAACAGGTGCGACTGTATGTTCGTAGATACTATAGAAGCGAACCCGGTATCGCTTCTGGAGTGCATGAAGCAAGTGAAAAGAGATAGAGTGCGGAGCACGAATAGGGCGCTTCCAAGGAATTAAAACATCGATCCCAAGACGATGTAAGGGAGGTAACCCAACAGACGTGAGTAGCCGCCCAAGGGCTCGATACGCCACTGAACCCCGTGGAACCGTATAGATAAAGTGTACCGTGGGGCGCATAGACAAGTGCTACCGTACTGCTTCAAGATTTAGACTGATAGATATCTGTTCCCCGGCAACTTCAATTACGCGCATAGTTTTGTCGTGAAATGCATGGTGATCCGCCGTCACTGAATTCCATGTACGAAGGTGAGAAAAACCAGCCTCTTTAAAAACTTCCTCCGCGTAGGCAAGATTCCAAATTGTGTGATGGTCATCGTAGGGGCCTTCTTGCCCCATTAATTGATTAACAATCGAATCAATGTTCCTTCCTGATCGCTCGTAGATACGAAGGAGGTTGTCGAAATCGGGTACGCCAAATCGAAGGATACCCCCTGGCTTCAAAACTCGTCGCCACTCCTGTAATACCTTTACTAAATCTTTTCTCGGTAGATGCTCAATGACATGACTTGCGTATATCATGTCTGCGAGCCCAGAAGAAAACATCGAAAGCTCACTAATGTCTGTTACATAATGAGTCTTGGCATGAGGCACCGCGTCAACATTGATGTATTCAGATGATGTGTTGACGCCGCACCCGAGATTAATATACACCTTGCCATTCGTGTTCGTCGGCACCTGTTCTCGAAAAAATCGATACTTGAAAGTCCAACCCCATCGAATGAGGCGAAGCTTACAAGCTATCAAAAAAGTTTTCAGGTTGGACATAGTCAGCCAATAGTAGCACGGATAAGGGAGAGGATCCTCTCTCCCACAACTTTTTGACTTGCAGCGACAGTGTATTTCTGATGCATTTTTTCTCCGAGCGAGCGGCGTAAGGCATCATTGTTCTTAAGTTCTTGAATCTTTACAGCGAGCTCAGCACTGTTCCCGGGCTCGAACATGAGACACTCTTTCCCCTCTTCAAACAACTCCTGAATACCTGGAGTACGTGCAGTCAGATACGGCATACCCATAGCGGCTGCCTCGAATGCTTTATGGGGGATCGTTCGAATCAACCGTTCGTGACGCTCGAGTTGACCTAAGTTTATATGAGCAAACGCCATCCTCTCACGAAGTTCCTGAAACGGATACATGTTTGTATCAAAGCGAACATTTGCCAGACCGAGCTCTTGCGCGTAGCGCTTAATTTCTTTCTCTAAAAAACCTTGACCCATGATGATAAAATCAATTGGTTCTCGCTCAAGGATCTTAGCCGCCTCGAGAATACAACGCACCCCTGCTTCTGGCAAAAAACCACCCCGAAAGAGAACGGTAAAGCGGACGGGTAGGACTTGTCCTGGATCAGGATAAAAACATTCTTCATCGCAACTGGTAAAGACGCGTTCCAATTTTGATTCAGGAACGTGAAATGTTTTTTGAAAAAATTTCTTTTGTTGTTCAGTTTCTACCAGTACTTTTCGCGCGGACCAACAGGCGAGTACGTCCGTGAGCCAGATGTACAGTGCGAAGAGAGATCGCTTCTTTTCAGGATAGCGAGAAATAATCGTGCCCTCGTAGAGCGACCACCCAGCGTCAAAGATGATTGGTTGTCGTACAAACAGTCGAGCAATGGGTGCGAGTGTAAATCCTGGATAACCCACGATGACCACATCACAATATCTGCCTTTCTCCTGGTACAACCGATAGATTTCTTTGTATTTAGCAATGCCCGGCGTACTCGAAAAACACTCGACCACTTCTACTCCTAATTTTCTGAGACTGGCCAGATAAATGCCAGTGCGAAAAAGCTTTGGGGAAACTACTCCCATATAACACACCCGCGGCACATCTTTCTTTTCCGTGTTCACAACGTGAAAGTATATACCAAATGAACCAAGGAGGCTACGGACATCTCTGCGTGACAATCCCCCTGAGCACAGGTAGAATGCTCAGAATAGAATTATGTACCGGCACAAAACCGTCAGCATCATCCTTCCTGCCTACAACGAGGAAGACACTATTCGAGGGGCCATTGAGGCGTTCTTTGCCACTGGTTTCGTCGACGAGGTCATCGCGGTTGACAATAACTCTAAAGATAGGACTGCTGAAGAAATCAGGAAAACCAAGGCGGTCTATGTCAAGGAAGTCAAACAAGGCTACGGAGCAGCCCTCATCCGCGGGCTCTCCGTGGCAACATCAGACCTTCTGGTGACGAGCGAGCCGGACGGCTCCTTCCGCCCGAGCGACCTGGAGAAGCTCCTCATCTACAGCCAAGACTTTGATCTTGTGGCCGGCACACGCACTGCGGCTTCGTGCATCCTTGCTGGCGCAAATATGCGTGGTCCTATCCGCTGGGGCAATGTCCTTGTCGCTAAACTGCTCGCCTATCTCCACAATGGTCCTTCCCTCACTGACGTGGGCTGTACGTTTCGCCTAGTCTCGCATGATGGATACAAACACATACAATCATATCTCACTGTTACGCAGTCACACTTTTTGCCAGAATACATGGTGGCAGCTATCCGCAGCGGACTCACCTGTGTCGAAGTGCCGGTGTACTACCAGCAGCGCGGTGGGGTCTCAAAGATTACTGGCAAGCTCCACAAAGCCATTAGGCTCGGCTTTATCATGATTGGGCTCATTATCAAGCTACGCTTCCGCTCGTACAAACAGTTTGCGTCCCATGCGTAACATTTTTACATTCACCTCCTCGGGGATTCTTGTGTGTCTGCTTTTTATCATCCTCTATGGCGCCTTCCGCACCAGCTCCCTCTCGCTCCCCTATCACCAAGACGAGTACAAATGGGCTTTGATTGCCGAAGGGAAGATAGCCCCCATCGGCACTATCCCCCATCCCCCGTTTGGAGAGCACCTCTATCACGTCACGGGAAAGCTCATCGGCTTCGATCATCTCCGCGTCGTACCGTTTACTGCTGGTCTTATAGCCCTGCTCTTTCTCTACCTCCTCACAAAAGAACTGTACTCAAAAAAAGCAGCATATTTCGCAACCTTCTTCTACGGCATCTCCTACTGGGCGGTTCTCGGCAACACGCAAATCGATATTGATGGAGCCTTCCTGCCCATGTGGTCACTGATCTTTTTCTACGCCCTTCTGCGAACGCAGAGTTTGGAAAAAATTTCGTACCGATCCTTATGGCCCATGCTTGCAGGCGGATTCGGTCTGCTTGCTAAGCTTCCTTTTGTACTCAACTTTGCCGCCGCTTTTGTCTGGGGCGCAATCACTCCTCTCGCTTTTCGCGTACGAGAAATGAGAAATGCGTGCATTGTCGCAGTAGGTGCAGCGATTGCTTTTGGCGCGCTCCTTCTCCTGTATCAAACCTTTTTCTATCCATATGTGCAGCTCTCACTCCTCGTCTCCTGGGGACTAAAGAATACAGTCGCTAACACTACTGGTCGAGACTTTGTTCATCTGGGCTATCAACTCATGCGAGCGGCGATACTCGCCGGACCCATGCTGTTGTTGTTAGCCTTACACCTGAGATCAACGACCTGGAATACAGCTGAGCGTCGCGCACATACACTACTCTACGCGTGGATCGGAATGCAGTTATTGTTTTATGTGGTTATTGGCAACTTCTCCCACGGCCCACTGGAGCGCTACTTGATGGCCTTGATTGCCCCTGTCTGTATCCTTGCCGGTGCATACTGTAACTCGGCATGGCAAGAATCCTCTCGGACCTTCTCTGTCGTCATACTTATGAGTATCGCCGGCATCGTTTTTTATGGCGCCCTTGCAAATCTTTCTCCCACAACTCTTCCCGGCTACCCAAAGTCACAGTTTGTAAGCAATCTCCTCACGGGAGAGTGGAACTTTCTCTTTCCCATAACGGGGGGCTCAGGCCCATCCGGCTTTTACATTCCCGTACTCTTTATCCTTGGCATGTGGATTATTGCGCTACTCCTCGGCATCCTCATCCTACGACGAAAAGCGACAGCACTCGCACTTCCTCTCCTTATCGGCGTAGTTGTTTCGTATAATGTACTCTTTATTCGCGAAGCGACTGGCCAGGGGTTGTACCCAACCGCTGCGGCCTCTACCCAAGCAGCCTTGCAGTACCTAAAAGCAACCAGCCCACAAGCAACAGTGATTACCTACAATGACCACGGTGCCTATGAGCTCCACCAAGAGGGCAGGTATGCAGGTCGATTCTATGCCGTACCTGAGTATGAAGAGAACAATCTCCAAAAATTAAAAAGCAAGAACTACTCGGGGCAAGTACTCGTAACTGACTTCCCCGAGATTAATAAGCACAGTGGATACTGGGCGTACCTGTCAGACTGCATGCAGGTGTACCACCGGAGCATAAGCTACATCTTTCAATGCAAATAGGACTATCCCTTCTTGAAGCTGTACGGAACTACCGCATCGAGCTCGGCATCTTTGCCGGTACGATCTTGTCCACACTTTTTACCCTCACGTTATCAGCACTGCGGTTCCCGAACGATGATCAGTTTATTCTCTATCGGTACATCGACAATATCGCTTACGGCCACGGCTTTGTATACAATATCGGAGAGCACGTTCTTGGTTCGACAACACCTCTCTTTACGCTCATTGCTGCGGCAATCAAATACGTTTTTATACACGTCTCCACGCCAGACGTTGTCGCTGGAATAAACACAGTGTTTCTCGCGATTGGAGCTGTGCTTTTCTACAAACTGTGCCTGAAGTACATGAGCCGGCACTACGCCTTATGTGCGGTTCTTGTCTTTATCTTAAACCTCACCCGAACAATCCAAGAAAGCATGGAGAGTACCTTGTTCATTCTCCTCCTCCTACTCTTCTTGCTGTATCTTTTCGAGGGTCGCTTCTCCCGCTCAAGCGTAGTACTGGCGTTGGTCCTGCTTACCCGGCCAGACGCGGGTATTATTGTTGCTCTCACGACGCTGTATTGGTATCAGAAAGTTGGCTTCGAGAAGACAGTACGCCTCCTCTGCCTTCTCATCATAACCACCTTACCGTGGCTTATCTTTGCCACACTCTATTTCGGCAATTTTGTTCCCCAGTCATTACTCACCAAGCTTCATGCTGCGCAGATCTACAACCTCCCCGCACTACAGGCCACAAAGATACAAGCGGCCCATTTGAGCAAGATCTACTGGGGGAAGCTGTTTGATCCCGACAATATTCCCCTGCAAATTACGTTCAATCTGCTGCCTTTCCTTGCTGTCGTAGCTCTTGGCATCAAGCAGAAGATCAACAAGGACAACTGGATACTGGCTGCTATCCCCATAACCTATGTTCTTCTGTTCGCCCTTTCGAACCCTCTTATGTTTCCGTGGTATCTAAGCCAGGTAGAATCTTTCTGGATCTTACTCTCGTTTCTCGGCGTCGTTGCCCTGCTCGAAAAAACGAATCGTTCGGGAGTACACATACTGCTGCTCTGCCTCCTACTCCTCGGACCCACTATTGCATGGGCCCGCAATGCAACGACGACAAATCCAGGGAGCAAAATGCAAGCATTTGCCGCAGCCACCTATATTCGTTCCCATATGCAGCCGGGCGACAGTATTGGACTCGCCGATATCGGCATCGTTGGCTACCATACAAACGCGTACATTGCTGACTTTATTGGACTCATTACCAGTGATTCTGTTGCCTTTTACGGACACGCAAAAGAATGTCGACCAAAAGACAAACTACACGTCATCCCTCCACTTCTGATTGAATACTGGCACCCCACCTGGGTCGTCACGGGTTATGACTATGGCGGGTGGTCCTGCTCGCCGGGGTACGAATGGTTTCTTGCACATTACCGTGTAGCACAGAAAACCAAAAACACCACTATCTGGCGGCGGGTCGACTAAAACCACAAAGTGACACCCGTGCTACTATTTTTTGCGCAAAATTAAAAAGTATTCCCTTCTCCAGAAAGGCGTATACCACGCGATAATTAAAGCGAGTACATAAAGGCCTCTGTTTTTGAAAAAATCACCAAAGTAAAACACGGTCACGTATTCAAGCGTGGCTATCGCCTCAAACTCTTCTCGACTTTCTCGCCGCAGCAGTTTGACAATCGCTGCCGGCGGATATGGTTTTATATGACCAAACGTTTCCCAAAACTTTTTTGTCACTACTTCAGAGGCAACAACAAAGATGCCGCCTGATTGGAGCACACGCGCTGCCTCTTGTATCAGTGTATAGGCGCCAGGAGCATCCAAATGCTCTATTACATTTCTGCAATGTACCGCTTCAAACTCTCCGTGCGCATAGGGTAACTTGAGAGCACTGCCGAGTGTGACCTTATATCCCTTACGTTGTAAGTTCTCTACCGTGCGTACATTTGCATCTACACCATGCAGATGCTCAGGATTTATGCGGAGAAACTCACCCTCTCCACACCCGATGTCGAGTGTCCTCTTGTTCTTAAAATAAAACTCGTACAAGAAGCTCTTACCGCGAAGGCGTTGTGCGACAATATACCATACACTTGGCTTCTGTGAGGACATGGTGGTATACTATACTACTCTGGAAAATTTAGACAGGTATACTAGAGTAAACTAACCTGTCAAAAACCATGAAGAAGAAATTCTCAGCGCAACAGAAAACAACGGTGGCGCTCACCGCCCTCAAGGGAGAAAAAACCGCTCATGAGATAAGCTCTCTGTTCGGAGTCCATGCGACCCAAGTCAACATCTGGAAGAAGTTTGTCGAGGAGCATCTACCCACCCTCTTCACCGACAAACGCACCAAGGAGGGTAAGACCGAGGAGCGACTGATCCAGGAACTTTACCAGTTGCTTGGACAGCGCGATGTGGAGCTGCAGTGAATGAAAAAAATTTGCAGCTCCTCTACGCCTGAGGCACGGAGAAAAATCAACAACCCCGCCGCCGAGCGGTCGGAGTTGTTGATTTTTGGGGGAAGAAAATTTTTTAATCCTTTGAATCAAAGAAATTACTATGGATCCAAAAATAGAAAAACGTTTTGAAAATACATCAAAATCAAGAACATTCTCAAGTATTGTTAGAATTTTTGATTTGGACAAAAAAGCAGTTTTGGACATAGGTTGTTCTTTTGGTGAATTTTTTGCTCGTTTTGGGAAAGGAAGTACCGGAATAACCATCACCAAAGACGAAGTTGCGTACGGAAAAAACAAGGGATTAGATATTAGATATGGCAACATAGAATCGGATGATTTTATCCTAGAAGAAAAATATGATGCTATTTTTGCAAACAATTTATTTGAGCATTTGTATTCGCCACACAATTTCCTCTGCAAAATAAAGAAGTACCTCAAGCCAAACGGCATTTTAATACTTGGCGTTCCATGCATACCAAAAATTGTTTCTCTTTTACACATAAATAAATTTCGTGGTAGTCTGGCGGGTGCTCATATAAATTTTTTCACTCGCGATACACTCATAAAAACTGCCGAGAGGGGGGGTGGAAACCAATCACTACGCGCGGTTTTCATTTTGCTAATAAAATTATTGATCATTTTCTTGATCCAATTTATCCTCACTTTTATGTAGTTGCTACCTCTGACCCTGATTTCAAATATTCTGAAAAGAGAATGAAAGAGTTGGTTGGTTATATTGATATTCATAAATAGAATTGGTAATATTTTTGTATTCGCTTTGCGAATTATGAATTGTATGCACGAGGACTGTTCCCTGCTCAAAAAAGGCGGTCTCGCCACGTCTTTGGAGTTTTATCAGTTACGATTTCTAGGTCGTGGTGATATTTGAAAGGCTTCACTCCCCGTGCACGGATATACCCAATCATCTCTTCTAAGCCTGCGCGTAGGGGAACAGTCGTTGTGTAGTTGAGCAACCGACGCGCCTTCTCAGCACTACAGCTCGCATGCTTCACCTCTTGCGGCCGGTCTGGTACATAGAGTGGGTCAAGTTTGAAATCGAGAATCGTCGCTAGTGTTTGTGCCAACTCATTGATGGTGATAAATTCCTCATCAGGACCAACGTTGATAATCTGTCCCACCACCGCTTTTTCATACGCCATTTTCTGGAGCGGATCCACGACATCGCGGATAAAGGAGAAGCACCGCTTCTGCTCACCATCACCATAAATGATGGGCTGGCGCCCTTGGAGCATCAGATTAACCATGATCGCAGCCACGTTTCGAAAAGGATCGTCATACTTTTGTCGTGGTCCGATAATGTTGTGCGGCACTGCGATCACATATTCGAGACCATGCACGTCCGCCAAATTCTTGATGCTTAATTCAGCAGCGTACTTCGCTATGCCATATGGATCCACAGGTAACGGAACCATGTCTTCGGTGAAGGGGAGAACAGGCTGCCGGCCATAGCGTGCCATGCTGGAGCAGAAGATCACCCGCCGGACCCCGCAGGTCACCGCAGCACTCATCACCGAAAGAGTGATGCCGTACGTATTCTGCGTGACCAAATGCGGAGAGAAGACACTCAAGCCTTCGTAGGCGTGCGACGCACAGTGGTAGACAATGTCGGCACCCTTCATAATCTCCACCATTTTCCCGCGGTCGATACAGTCAGCAATATGAAACTCAACTCCTGTTGGCACATTATCTACGTAGCCTCCCACGAGATTATCGCAACCAATGACACGATGTCCTTGTTGCAAAAAGAAGTCAGCCAAGTGACTTCCGAGAAACCCGGCTACGCCGGTGATGAAAAAAGTTTGTGTCTTCATGAATTCTGTTTATGTCTTCTTGTGGGTGTCGCTACGCTGCGACGCTGCTAGCCCACTCCTTTCGCACGCAAGCTCAAAGTATATGGGAGAGTCGATCTGCAAGCAAGGCAAGACTGTGTTCAGCCACCACATAGGCACGAAGTTTATCGCTCATACGCGTTCGCTCGTCAGGGCTCACCGCAACAAGGGCAGCAATCTTTTTTGCGAGAAGGACAGCATCGGTAGCGGAGACCGCATAGGTGGCACCAAGTGCTGCCTGAAGCTGCTTGTTGGAGACAAGCACCAGACACCCTGAGGCCATGGCCTCAAATATCACTTTGTCGTACATGCCGTCCGGACTTAAGTTGACCAAGAGTTGATGCGATTGGAAATGCGGAACGGTCGCTGCCGCAGGCAAGGGACCCAAGAAGCGGATGCGGCCGGAAAGCCCTGCGTCGACGACTGTTTGCTGTAATCCGGGGAGATATGCCGGGAAACGAGGGTCGTCTGGTCCGATAAACGTAGCGGTGAGCAGCGGATCTTCTGCGGCTCGAGCGAGCGCTGCGGCAAGCAACACGTGCACGTTTTTCACAGGAGCGATGCGGCCAACGTACAAAACAGAGTGCGGAATTCGGCTTACCTCTCCTGCAGGTGCATACATCTCCGTGTCGATACCGACCGGAATGAGCACGGTCTTTGCATAGCGTGCAGTGTACGAATACTGGGAAGTACAGAAGATGTGATGGCAAAATGTTGCAGCGATGTCAGTCAGCCAGTTGCCCGCACCATGATTCCGCCACATCGTTACCTTCTTACCGAGCAGTCTCCATAGCCACCCCCCCAAGAGCACATACTCTTGATTCATGTGCACGAAGACGGCATCGTAGTTCTTCCGTTCTTGCCAGATACGCTTGTAGAAAAGGCTGGCGTAACATAAACGTTTCCACACTTGTGAAAAAGGTGTCAGGAACCTTTTCCGCGCAGCGCCCTTTGGGTCTTGTGGAGAAAAGGTTCCTGACACCTTTTTCCCAAGGGAAAATACGCGCACATTCTTGGGTAGGGTATATTCCCCCTCTTCAAGACAAATCACCGTCACTTCCTCCGCATCCTTCGCCAATACTTCTATCCAGCGATGGAAAAAACCGAGGACGGGATCGTTTTTGTCTACTTTTTGCGTGCAGATAAGGAGGCGCATGGGTTATGAGGAAAATTCTGACGCGACAGTATCAAGATGTATTACTCGCGCTGTTGCATTCGGGTAGTATTTCAAGAAAATTTTGAAGGGTACTTTTTCTTCTGAAAGCTTGGCCTCGACCGCTTCGATGCTGTCCGCCTCAACTCGAATAAAGTCTATCTCAATTTTATCTCGTGTTCGCCAAAAATGAGTACGCGGCGGAAATGGTACAAGTGTATCTTTCTTGAGGAATTCAGAGAAGACCAAAGTTTCAAATCTAAAACCACAAACAGTAGGAGCTGCACTGCCTAATGCCTCCCCGGAAAAAGCATTTCGTACGCCAACATCAAGAAAGTAGACCTTGTAAGCCTTCTTAAGTTCGTTGGCATAGTTACGCGAAAAAGAATAGAGTCGTCTAATGACAAAAGCCTGTTCCAAAAAACGTAAGTACTGTTCAACTGTCTTTGGAGCTATACCACATTCTTTGGCAAGATCGCTCGTTGCAATTGTTCCCGAGGCACGTGCGGCCAGATGGGTGACCAAATCTTCAAATGCCTTGGGATTCCTGAGTGCCTCGAAGGTGAAGACATCCTTGTAGAGATAATTTGTGGCAATTCTCTTTAGTTCCGCTTCTTTATCGGGGACACTGGTCGCTGCCACTACAGCAGGATACGAGCCGTACCGCAAGAGATCTGCAAGAATTACTTTAGTAATTGGGAATACGGAACTAATCTCCTTGAGAGATAATGGGTAGAGCATAAACTCGTCTGCGCGCCCCGTTAGCGGTTCTCGGATTTTGTTTGCGAGATCAAAGGCGCTTGAACCAGTTGCAATAATTTTCACCTGAGGGTATGTATCATGGAACACCTTAAGGATTTTTCCGATGTTTTCAATGGTCTGGGCTTCGTCAAACACTACTAATTTGCGATTGTCGATCAATTCAAGGATAGCTTCAGGTTTACCAAGAATAAAATGTCGACGAACCTCTGCTAATTCACAATCAAAGTAGTTTTGCTCTGAATGAAATCGCTTCAAAACCGATTTGGCGAGAGTAGTTTTTCCTGCTTGTCTTGGACCAAGAATAATAACTAAACCCTTTTTATCAAGTCGTAGACAAATCGTGTCTTCTATTTCGCGTTTAAAGATAGCCATCTTTGCCGTTTTCTAACAAATTAGTACTTAGGTACTAATTTAGCAGATATGTGCCCTTTAGTAAACCCCGCACCACGGGCTGACGCCCGTGGCAGTAGGACACTTCTCGCTGCGCTCGTATGAATACCACGATTCATCCTCGACCTGACGGTCGAGGTATTCTCGTGGTGCGGGGTAAACTAGCAACCAGAATGAGACCAGTCATTACCTAATGCTCTCTACTGTACAATCTTCTGCCACGATTCTTGGAGTTGCCGCAAGTACTCTTGTTTCGAAACCATAAACTGTGGAGCGAGAATTCCCTGCTTGCCAGATGTCAAAACTGACTCAAGCGCTCTGGCGAGATCGTCTGCCAAATCGGCGATAATTGCACCTGCTTCCCGTGCAATTCCCACATCGGTCGAGACGACGGGGCAGCCGGAAGCAAGCGCCTCGATGATTTGCATACCGTAGCCCTCGTACTCTGAAGTGACAAGGAGCACGTCGGTGCCTTTATAGTACGACACGAGATCGTTTTGGTAACCAGCGAAAATCACAGCAGCTTCTAGGTTATAGCTTTTAGCTTTTAGCTTTAATGCCTCGCATTCCGAGCCTTCACCGAGGATTATCATGCCGGTGTCGGGGTGATAGTCGTGGAGTTTTGCAAACACGCTAATGGCGCGCGCGACTTTTTTTTCCGGTGCCAACCGTGAGACGACAAGAACTATCTTTTTAAACTGAGGGTATCTTTCTTTTAAAGAAAATGGTGGTGCTCCTTGAAATTTACTAACGTCAACAAAGACGGGAAGGACGGTAATACGCTCGGGCAGTAGGCAGTAGGCAGTAGGCAGTAGTTTCTTCATACGCTCCGAGACGACGCGGATACCTTGAGCGCGCGGGAAAAGAAAGTGTGCGAGAATGAGAAAAAGTTTGTTTTTAAAACTTGCTCTAAAGTACGGCGCGAAAATGTCAGTGTGCAGCTGTAGTTGCAATGGGATACCAAGTGGTCGAGCGACAAGATAGGTGATAAGCCCAACACCAAACGGTTCATGACTTGTGGCAACAACATCCCCTTTTCTTTTTAGTTGTTTGGCCACCTCTCTCCCTTTTCGAACGCCCCACATGATACCACTTATCCAATACCAAAGTTTCCAGTGCAACCGTCGCCCGGAAAAGTACAACGTAAGTGCTCCTTCCTGAATCGTTTCTTGCTTGTCGTTCGGCGCCAAGACGATAACTGCGAGTTCCTCCATCTCTACCGCATACTCGCGATGGCGAAGACGCACCGAGCTTTCGGGGTCAGCCATCTTGGGATCCAGTGAGAACATGAGAACGCGCATGGAAAGAAAGTAGTTAGTAGGTGGTAGAGAGTAGTTGGTAGAAAATGCAGTCCAAATTCACCTGCTGCATATGCCTCGAATGATTTCCAGATTCTTCTTTATAGCATCCTCCCACGATTGGTGGTAGTCGAGGGTGGCGAGCCAGGACTTGGCTGCGAGGTAGCCATCGGGGGTGAGGAGATAGGTGAGCTTCCGGATGAACTCTTCTTTTGAGGCCGGGTCAAAAAGCAGCATCTCGGGAACCGTAAATGGCAAGCCATGTTCCCTACTGATAAGAAACGGCTTTCCATACGCGAGGCCCCGCAGGACCGCGTTCGGACTAAATTCAGTACTGGCGGGACCAAGGGTGAGAAGCGCCCCTTGGGTCTCTTGCAAGACACGCTCTTCGGTCACTCGACCAGGGAGGGTCACCCACGATTGCAGTCCTTCTTGGGCCACGCGATCACGCAGACGCGGCAATTCCGGTCCATCCCCCATCAGGACAAAACGTGGTGGTCCGAGGGTATGCCGCATCTCGGCGATAGCGTCGAGCACGCAGTCCAGATTTTTGTACCGGACCATGCGGCTGGCATAGACGATCGTCCGCTGCTCTTTCACATACCCGATGTCGACGCGCTCCGGTACAGGGTTTGGAATTACCGTTAGTCGTTCTGCGGCGATGCCATACCACTGCACGTAGACGTCCTTGAGTAGTGCCGTGGGTACGATAATGCGGTCTGCGCGATGGAGCGAGAAACGCACGGTGTAATACAAGAAGAAACTTTGGTGGGCACCTGAGGCATAGAATGTGGACATGGGGTGCGCGACTTTTCCAAACTCGGCCAACCGTTCCCACAACAAATCCCCGCCAATACGAAGCAGTAATTTCTTTCGTAACAGAAAGGCAACCATAAAGGCCGCCCACCCGACGGAGTTGGTGTCTAAGGCATAGATCACCGATACCCCTCGTGCCTTCCACAAGAGCTGCGCGAGGAAGACCGCATGCCGAACACCGAAGGGCAACCAAAGGAGTCGAGAAAAGACGGCCACTTGCGTCGCAATACCCTTTTGAGAAAATCTGGCTACATAACAAGCGGCGTGCAGAGCCGGCCCTCCAGGATCAGGTGGATAGAGGGGTGCTGCGATGAGAATCTTCAGGTGGCAGGTGGGAGTGCTCATACCGTTTGGAATATATAGCGCTTATTAATAATGAAGGTCACGAGCGCGATCGCAAGCGATGTCACTATTTGCGCTACAAGGTACCAGACCTGGGCCCATTCCACCAAAAGATACATGAGGAATGTATTCACCACAAGTCCACCGCCCTGCATGAGAAAGTAGAGCACCGTCTGCTGTGCAAGCCCCTTCTCGGAAACATCACGAAAGGTCCAGTACTTTTGAAAGACAAAGCTGACACTCCATGCGAGCACAAGCGCGAGTGTGGTCGAAACGAGGTAATACAGATGCGCCCACTCCACAAGGAGGTAGAGTACTACCAGATGAATCGTTCCCGCCCCGATTCCAGCAATCATAAATTTAATCGGTGTTTTCCGGGGTTGCACCAAAGCAGCAACTCGAGGGAATGAGCGCTTGAAAAAAGACTTGAGGTGCTGGTAGTACCTAGAACCGATCATGGAACAGTGTGCGCATGGCGCGGGTGACGCTCTCCCACGAATAGCGTTCGCACGAGAGCACAAGAGCTTGCGCACGAATGGCATCACGGAGGACCACATCGTTCATCAACCGTTGTACTGCCCGAGCGACACTCTCCGGATTGTCGACCTCTGAAAAAAGCCCGGTTACCCCATCGGTAAGAAAGTCAGGAATGCCACCGACAGGAGTAGTGACGATCGGTAGCCCTGCAGCCATGGCCTCAAGAAATGAGGTGCCGAGACCTTCACTGCGCGAAGGCCGCACGAAGATGTCACCCGTCCGAAACCATTCTGGTATCTTTTCGTGAGGGACTCCCGGAAAAAGGAAGACTCGGTGTGCCACACCTTCTTTTTCTGCGAGGCTAAGAAGTTCTTGGCCCAAGTCTCCCTGCTGGGCAACATTTTTGTACACCACATGTTCTGGTAAATATTTCAGTGCGCGGATAACAATATCGTGGGCATTTTTATACACCAACCGCGAGTTATTGATAAGCACCACCTCCTTTCCGTTCTTCGAAAACGGAGATGCCCCTACAAAGGTCTCACCTTTGTCATAGGTGAGACCTTTGTTTACCTCGTGGAATTTTTCTGTATCTACCCCATTTGGTATCACCACCGGCGTGCCAGGAAATCCTAATTCCTTTGCGAGATTCGCCAGGTAATTGGAAATCGCTTGCACGGCGTCCACACGCCGAAAGAGGTCGCGGAACCAGGGTCTTGTAATCCCTACGCGCTGCATAATATGTTCAAGCGGATCTCCCTCCTGGAGTGTAAGCAACAGCGGCACCCGCGGATGAAAGCGTTTGAACCAATACGCAACACCTCCCGAATAGGCAGCCATGATAGACCACACGCCAGCATAGGGGCGGCGCCAGTGCAACGCGCATGCTTTCACAAAAGCACGGAACATCCAATCATACTTGTTCACCCCTCCCACCCTATATACAAAGCCATTTTCCAGAGGGCTGCCCTCTGTATGTAGATAAGATGTGGAAAAAGGCTCTTGGGTCGGCCATGCCTTGTTGAATCGGTACGTGATCACATCAAACTCATATTCATCACTCAAACGATCAGCAATATTTCTGGGTGCATTCTCTCCCCCGCTTTCAAAGGGAAACCAGGCGAGAGAGAGGATAAGTACGCGCTTTTTCATCAATTTCACTATACAGTACTACGGAAATGGTGTCAGGCACCGTTTCCGCTTCTCACTTATTGAAAGGAAGGCATGTCGACATCAAGCATGCGGCGCAGCTCATCCTCGGGAATTTCTTTTGTTTTGGGCGATTGCGGCTTTTCAACTACTGGTGGTGCCACCGGGCGTTCCTGCTCCGCCTTGGGAGGTTGCTCTGTTCTTTTTTCGACAGCAGGCTGTCCTAAAACTGGCCCAGAAGCCTTGCTTCCTGATGCATTGGGAAGCAAGGCTGTCTGTTTTTGGACAGCCTGGCTGGCAGGAGCACTCTCACGCGGGGACCTCTCTTTATCGAGCACACTTTTGAGAGTACTGCGCAATGTGTTCAAATTGCTGGGACTGCCGCCCCGGTCGCTAAGCGACTTGAGCGACATGGGCTGTGTCTGTGGTGACGACACCGGCTCTGCATCACGAGGAGGCAGTCTGCGTGCCGGCCCGCTTGCCATAGACTCGCCAAAGGCACGTCGGGCAGGGGCAGGGCTACTGCGATCTCGCGGTCCTTCGCTCCGAGGACGCGGCGCCTCGCTGCGCTCTCTGGGCAGAGACGAGCGTTCTCGTGAATACCCTCCCCCGCTACCACCCTGGCCTCCACGCGACCCACCCCCTTCAGGCCGCTTGCGCGGAAGTCGTGGACGCTCGCCACCCTCACCTACCCCACTCCCGGCGCTCCCGCCAATGGGCTCGTGCCATTTCGTAATATCCGCTTCCACCTGCGCCCTTGGACGCGCGTAGAGCGCCCTTGAATTTTCTATGACGAGGGCACGCAAACTCTCCGCAGGCGGCGGAATAGGCGGCATCCCGCGCGCAGAAAACGGCTTAGAGCCAACACCGTCGACCATAAGCGTAAGATACATTTGGAATCTGCCAAGAGAGACTATGTCTTCGATCAGAAAGGTTGGGGTAAAAAGTTTTTCCAGAATCTCTGCATCTAAAGGGCCGACCCGGTTGGCAATGGTCGTCCCCACGTTCCCAAACACGGCGTCCCTGACCTCTTCCGGCATTTGCTCGATGTATTGGTGGGCCATGGTAAGGGCCAACTTATACTTTCTCGCCTCCGAAAGAATGTCAGCAAAGGTCTCGTTTACGAACGACTGAAACTCATCAACATAAAAATAGAGCGAGGGGAGATCACGCAACTCGGCTGCATTTTTGTCTGCACGAGACATGGCTGCCAGGTAAATTTTGGTGATAAGCATACCCCCGAGAAGATTGGCGTTAATTTCTCCGACACGACCCTTGGAGAGATTCATAATCAAGATCTTCTTGTTATCCATCACATCACGGAGATCAAAAGTGGACTTGGGCTGACCGACGATATTGCGGATGAGTGGGTTCGACGTAAACTGGCCGATCTTATTTTGAATGGCAGGCACGGACTCTGCCGCCATACGCTCGGTATAGTTCGCAAATTCATCCACCCAGAACGATTTGACCGACGCGTCGGTAATATTGTCCACCACCGCTTGCCGATAGTTCACATCCGCAAGCATGCGGTTGACACCAAGAATGGTCGAGTCAGGATATTCGAGCAGTGCCAACAGCACATTGTTCAAGATATACTCCATGCGCGCTGACCACACATCGGGCCAGATCTTCTTGAAGGTGGCTATGAGCCCGTTCGCCACCAGATAGTTCTTGTCTTTTCCCAAATTCTCCATGATGTTGAACGCCACGGGGAATTCGAGATCGTGGGGAGCCATGTAGATGACATCCTTCATCCGTTCTGGCGGGATATAATCAAGGAGCTTTTCTGCGGTGCCACCGTGCGGGTCGATAAAGGCGATGCCCTCTCCGTGCTGAATATCTTGCACGGCCATGTTTTCGAGAATGGTGGACTTGCCCATACCGGTCTTACCGATAATGTAGACATGGCGCGCTCGATCTTCGACTTTAATGCCGAATTTGCGGCGTTGCCCACGGAAATCTGTTTCCGCGAAATAGTTGATGTAGTTGTCGGCCATGGGCTCTAGTATATACCAAAAAGCCACAGGTTTGCGAATCTTTTTGGTATGAAACCACGGCGACACCACAGGAGTACTTCAGAAAGTATAGTCGTGAGTACACTTCTTACTTTCTTGGTCGCCCGCAGAAAATGAAAGAGTACTTTCGCTTTCTGCTCGCTTGTGGTTATAAAGGTAAAAGGTAAAAGGTAAAAGGAGCAGAGATTCCGTACTTTTCCCTTGTTCCTTTTACCTTTTACCTACTTCGGCAGTAGTGCTGCTGCCGAATAATGATTCCCCGGGTCCCACAGCATCCAACTGGTGAGGCCTGCATCATGCGTGGCTTTAATTTGGGCCCGCACCATAGCGGGAGTATAGTTTGTTCCCAAGCTAAAATCTTGCAGCCAAGGACGCAGCTTGGCAGGACTCGAACTCGCGTTCTGTAATTTCAGACTCCCTTGCAAGAGTGCATACTTCACCACCTCATACGGCTGAGCGGCGGGATTCTTCATGTTCAGAAATCCAGGATAGTAATGAGAAGGGTATACCATCGGAGCGATGTAATCGAAGTAGAGGGCCGCGCGCTCGAGCGATTGCCCGATACCCATATCGTCTTCGGAGGAAGTGATCTGTCCAAACAAATCAGCAGAGAGCGTCATGCCGGGAAGTTCGGTGCGGAGGTAGGCAAAAAACTTCTCGAGCTCTTTTGGTTTATTTAGGATGGTCGTCGTTCCATGTCCATAGTCAATGTCTTGTATATCCCCGTCCGATGGGAAACGGATGTAATCGAAATTGATTTCATCAAACCCCTGCGCATACGCCTCTCTAGCAATCTGCACCGTGTACTTCCACACCTCGGCGTCACGCTGGTTCAGCCACAATAATCCCTTTCTATCGCTCCAGAGTTTCCCATTTGAGATTCGGTGTAATGCGAGCTCAGGGCGCACTTTGGGTAAATACGCATCTTGGAAAACAGCGATGCGGCCAATAACGTAGACGTGCTTTGCATGCAACGCGCTGATCAGCTCGCGCACATCAGCAATTCTATTTTCGGCTGATCCGATCTGCTTCAAATACGGGTCCTCTACAAGAAACGTAATCTTCCCTGTGTCATCCTTGATGTCGATTACGACCGCGTTCAACTCTGTGGTATCGAGCAGTTTCGTGAGACGCGTACGTAGGTGCGGCGTTGCCGCAATCCAGCTCGTCATGTAGAGTGCCTTGAGTGGATCTGGTGTTTGCAGATGTGTCACGACGGGTGCTGGCACTGGAGCAGTCACGGCACTGGCCACCGCTGTTGGTGCTGTCGTAGTTGCTACCAGGCCAGGTGTCCTCGAATACACCAGCCGTGAAGATCGAGTAGAGAGAAGCGATGCAAGATACATCCCAACCCCAACACACACAAGCGCGAGCAGGAGGAATGTGATGGGACGAGTCCCTCGTCTAGGCAAGCGCATCACTCTCTGACTTTTCTGTAGATAAAGGAGTGTCGATGGGAGAAGGCGCATCCACTGCAGACCGTCCAAAAGCTTGCCCAGAAGCCGTGCTTCCCAATGCATCAGAAAGCACGGCTTCTCGTTTTCGAACAGTCTGTGTCTGCTCAGGTGCACTACTCACTCTCTGAGCTCGTTGGTGAGGAGTGAGTGGTGCACGCTTACCATCTGGCTCTGCCGTGGGGGCTGAGTAGGCATAGCTCAAGCCCCGCCCGATGACGAAAGAAAAAACCACAATGAAGAACCCGAGGATGCCGTAGAGCCAACTACTGATCCGACCGGGAAATCCAAGAAAAGGTAAAATGAGTACCATAAATCCGAGCAGGAGAACGATCCAATTTTTCCAGAAAAGCTTTTTTGCGTAGGACATAAGAAACAGTATAAAGGAAAAAGTAAAAAGTAAAAAGGATTCGGTACTTTTTCCTTGCTCCTTTTACCTTGCTCCTGTCCTGGGCACCACCAGCACCACAAACTCCCCTCTCACTTTGTCCGTATGCTCGGTATACAACAGGAGGAGCTCCTCCGCTGTCCCTGCCTGCACCTCTTCATACAGCTTGGTGAGCTCGCGACCAATCACAAGAGGACGATCTTTGCCTATATGCGCGCACAGTGATTCCAGGGCACGCAAAATGCGGTGCGGAGATTCGTAAAAGATAACCGGGTGGGTACTCGCCCCGATTTCTCGAAACATCGTATCCCTCCCCTTCTTGTGTGGCAAGAATCCTAGGAACAAAAAGTCAGATTGAGTCAGCCCAGCGATAGACAAGAAAGCAGTGAGTGCACTCGGACCAGGTATGGCTTCAATCGCAACATCAGACAGGCGCGATCGCACAGCAGCAACAAGCGTGGCCCCGGGGTCAGACACGCCCGGAGTACCGGCATCCGTCACAAGAGCAATCTTTGTACCCCCCGCAAGGAGAGCCAGGATCTGTTCCATTTTTGCCTCCGTACTGTGCTCGTGGAAACTCTGCACCCGCGTTGCCACATGGTGGTGCGTGAGCAGCTTGCGCGTTACCCGCGTATCTTCACAGAGCACAAGATCTGCCTCTTTGAGTATGCGCAATGCGCGCAGGGTGATATCTTCGAGGTTTCCGATAGGAGTTGCAACGATGGAGAGTGTGGCCATGGGGTCACGCTACCATGTTCACAAGACTATCGGCAAGCGTACCGATACTCCCGGCCCCGAGCGTGAGGAGGACGTCTGTTTTGAGCTCCTGCTCGCGGAGTAAGGCTCCGACAGTAGCAAAGTCCTGCATATAGCTTGCGCTCGCTCCGGTGCCATTGATCGCATGCACCAGATCTTTGGCATGAATGGCTGTGTCCATCGGTTCACGTGCCGCAAAGATGTCACATATGATGGACCGGTTGGCATCGTGAAAGCTTTCTGCAAATTCGCTAAGGAGAAGTTTGGTGCGACTATAGAGATGTGGCTGAAATACCACCGTGATACGCTTCTCCGGAAAGAGTTCTCGAAGGGCCGCGAGTGTAGCCCGCACCTCCGCGGGTGCGTGGCCGTAGTCATCATAGAGAACGATGCCCCCGGCAGTAATCCCCTTGAATTCCAGACGTCGTTTGGTGCCCCGAAAAGCCCGCAGTGATTGCTTCATGACAGGAGGAGGAATCTTCAGCACACTGCCCACTGCTGCGGCAGCCTGGGCGTTCCACTGGTTGTGCGCTCCGGGGAGCCGAAGCTTCAACGTGTTCGTCAAAGGAGCAAACATCTCGTAGTCAACGAGCTTGCCAGGATTGTGGGTGAGCACAGGTGCCAAGCGGGGGTGCTCAGCAGCACATACGAGCGTGCCCCGAGCATCCAGCTTTGCCACCATCTCACTAAACGCTTTTTGAATATCCGCTAAATCTTTGTAGTAGTCGAGGTGGTCACGGTCGATATTCGTAATCACAAGAATGCGAGGCGAGAGGTTGAGGAACGACCGGCGGTACTCACATGCTTCGACCACCAAGTATTTACCCTTGCCAACAATTAAGTTGCTCTTGGCGTGGAGCATGGGGCTTCCGACAATCACGGTCGGGTCAAGTCCGGTGTCCTGGAGCAGCTTCCCTATCATGGCAGTCGTCGTCGTCTTCCCGTGCGTGCCAGAGACCGCAATGGTGTACATTTCTTTTGAGATTTCACCGAGCATTTGCGGATACGAAAAGAGCGGCAGGTGCCGCTCTTGTGCTTTTGCGAACTCGGGATTGGTGTCATCCACAGCGATGGTGTACACCACAAGGTCAGCGTCGGGCGCAAGGTTGGTTGCCCGGTGACCGAGATAGATAGCAGCCCCGGCTTTCTTTAACTCTTCTGTGATAGAAGATTCTGCTTGGTCAGAACCAGAGACCCGCTTCCCCTGGAGGAGGGCCAGCCGCGCAATAGCGGAAACGCCGGAGCCACCTATACCTATGAAGTGTACGTGCTTGGCACGGTCCAAGACGGTTTTCATGCCCGTAGTCTACTCTTCCCCCTCCACATGAGAAGAGGATAACTTTTAGCAACTACAGGTAACCCTTACCTGGGCCTCCAGGTAAGGGTTACCTGTTTACAATTTCTTCACCTCCACCACAAACTGATCCCCGCGATCATACTCGTTTTTAAAGACGCCAAATGAGGCCGCGCCAGGAGAGAGCAGGACGATTTCTCCACGAACTGCAAAGGAACGGGCCTGCGTGAGTGCCTCCTGCATACTGGTCACATCGGACACAATCGGAAAATTTTGACAGACTGTCCGAAAACGAGAAGCCTTGCTTCCCAATGCATCTGGAAGCAAGGCTTCTGGGCCAGTTTTCGTACAATCTGATTCTATCGCGACACCAAGTGCAGTAAGTATCTTGTCTGAGGCTCCGCCCCGAAAAAGAATCAGGGCTTTCACGTAGTTGGGCACAGTAGCTGCATACGTGTGATAGTCCAGATCTTTGTCTGCTCCGCCCCCAATCAAAATTATTTTCCCTTTGTGGTCTGCAAAGGCACTCAAGGCTGCGAGTACTCCCTCGGGTGAGGTAGCGGTAGTGTCGTTATAGTACAAGACGCCCTCGATGGTGTGCGCCAGCTCAAGTCGTCCAGGGACACCAGCAAAATCTGCGAACGCTTCACGCGTGACGACGTCAAAGATACCGAGCTGTCGCGCGACCGCAAGAGCAAGGGCGGCATTCTCCCGATTGTGCGCACCGAGAAGCTGGAGCGTCCAGTCGGAGGGAATGTCCGCTGCTCGCACAACAACATCGGGCTTCCGCGCCACGCCACGCGTTCGCAGCTCTGCTGCCACCTGCTCGGTGACCACCAGACTGTGGCCCGGCTCCTGATTGTAAAAGATACTTGCCTTATCCTGAAAGTATTTCTCCAAATCACCTTTGTAGTAGTTTAAATGGTCGGGGAAAAAAGTGGTGAAGACAGCAATGTGCGGGCTCCGTTTGTCTTCCGCAAAGCTTTGTAGCTTCCAGGAATCAAGTTCCATGAGAATGACGTCTCCTGACTGTACGGTAGTGAGGAGCGGCAGGAGTGATCTGCCTTGCACATTCCCCCCAAGATACACCCGCCGTCCGGCCACGGTAAGCACTTCGTTTATAAGATGGGTAACAGTCGTTTTGCCTCGCGTACCGGTCACCCCGATAGTGAGCACCTCTGGAGCGTACCGGAGAAACAACGTTTCATCGGAGACCACCGGCACATGGTGCGCCCGGGCATGGGCAAGGTAGGGAGAATCAAGTGGCGCAAGCGCCGCTCGGATCACAAAATCACGATCGGCAAAATCAGCGAGGGAGTGCCCCCCGAGATGTAGGGTGAGGTGAGGAAACTCTTGAGCAAGGGCAACAGCCTCGGGTAACTGCTCAGATGTTTTGAGATCCGTAGCGATCACCTCCGCCCCTTGTTCCAGGAGAAACCGTGCATCTTGTATCCCCCGCCCAGCCGCATCGAGCCCCATGATCGTCACGCGCTTCCCTTTGAATGTTTTTTTGTCTTCGAACATGGTGAAAAAACCTAGTTTTGCTAGTATAATGGATCATGAGCGAAATTAAAAACGGCGGCCATATCGTAAAAGCGGTGCCAGGAACCTTTTTTGTGGAAAACGGTGTCAGGAACCTTTTTTACAAAATTTTTGTGGTCTAATAAAGTCGGTTGTCCGAGGGTCCCGCGGCCATCCGCCAGCCGGCGGAGCCAGCTGGCGGAGTCGGGGTATTCGGGACAACACCGTGGCGACTTTGTTTGTTAAGGTGCGCCTACCGGGCGTCTACACTGGCGCCATTCATCCCCGATGCAGAGCATCGGGGTATTCTGGCGTCTTCCAATAAGGTACAAATACTATAGCACGATTTTATCGAGAAAATGTTCCTGACACCGTTTCTTTTATGGTTAGAGTTCGCGCAACATTTTTAAGAGTTGCTCTTTTACTGCGTTCAAGGTTTGAGAAATGGCCGCCAGGTTTCTGGTGCGGAGATCAAGAGAGGAAGTAGTGGTGGTGGAAAAATTGAAAATGCTAGTCCTATGAAAACTGGAACCATCAGCTGACGACCACACAACCAAGCGGTACGGATTGTCGCTAGGGGTGAGCGCTGGCCCGCTGTACACAAAACTTGTTGACGGCGCTGGCCACGCACTCCAGGCCGTATCGCCGGTTATCTTTTTATAGAGCGCCATACCGTATGTTGAGTTGGACGCGTTCGGATCTCCTGAAACCGTGATCGTGAACGGAGAAGAAATTGTCGAGCCATCTGCCGGGCTACTGATGGTGGGAGCTGCGTATATTTTTAATGATTTAGTTATACTCGGATCACTTTCAACGCCGCTCGTGTCAACCGCCGTCACATAAAATTTGTATTCTCCCGATGCGGTATCCGGCGCAGGAGCAGGAAGCGTTGTGTACCATTGCCACCGGTTCGGATCCCGATGATACAACTTGGATTCATCGCTTCCCGGAAGCGGGAGAATGGACGGATTAACCGGCATCTGCGCACTGTAAGTGTATTTCACAAAGGAAGCGTCAGTTGGCCTTTTTCGATACACGTTAAAAGATTGAGTTGTCGACTGGAGCGTGTAATCGAAAGTCATATAGTACAACATCTGGGGAGGTTGTGACTGACTACTCGCCGTGGTAACAGCCTGTATATTCGTGGGGGCGGGTGGCCCTGTAATAATTGCATTCACCGCCGATGACGCGGGGCCGACAACACCGTTTTTATCTTGCAAGGCAATTTTATAATAATATGTTCCTGCCGGAAGATTCGCGTTCGTGTAGGAAAGCACACTGCCTTGCACAAGCAAATTAGTGGGATTGCTCGGAATTAAGCTTGGCGTGAAATCGGGGCTCGAACCTCGATAGATGTTAAAAGAGCCAAACAGGTTTGAGGGTGACCCAGCTAGGCTGTATGGTGCGGCGACCTCTTGCCAGGACAAATTAACAGAACTACCCGAAACCGTAGCGGTGAATCCTTGGACTTGAGGAATAGAAACGGCAGCCAGTGTCGTCGTACTCACAGCAGCGCTAAGGTTAACTGGGGTTGAAGTAGCAGTGACGTCTGATGCAGTAACAACACTTGGAATATTTTCCCAATTGTATAAAACCTCACTGCGACTCAACGCGTAATTATAAATTCTTAAATTATCAATATCGGTATCTGGAGCAGGATTACCGATAACAATATCCACCGCTGGCGTTTTGGCCGGCCCACCATATTCTGTATTGGATGTGGCAGTTATGTCTTTAGAGCCGATAAGATTCCCGTCAAGATAATAAGCGTGATAATTTGCACTCTTAGTGAACATCACATGATGCCACTCATTGTGCGCCAATTGGTTTGGATTGCTTGGTTGTGTCCAATATCCGGTATTCGCCGCTGTGTGCCCAGCGATAACCGGCCCATAATTGTATTCATTCCACAACCATCGAGATATGTTGAAATTGTAGTTGTTTATCGGCGTTCCTTTAGACACCAAATTTTGATTAAAACTTTGGTTAGAGCGTTGCCGGAACCAGAATTCAATACTAAATGAATTGGGAAGATCGAACATGTTGGCATAAGGAATCTTTGCGTAATCATTATTTCCGGACAGATAGAGATACCCGCCGAATTTTCCGCCAGTTGCTTTAACGCTAGCATTCCCCACCATAACGGCACTGGGACTGCCGGCAATTTCACTATTCCCGCTTCCATCAAATTTCCAATAACCGATCGGTGGCGCACTTGGCGCTGTCACCGGAACGGTGATGCTAAAAGTATTATTGCTCTCATCAAAATTGCTAGAGTACAGATTATTGTAAACGCGAATCTTATAGTCACTTCCAGTAGCAAGCGTCGCAGGAACCGGCCAGCTAACACTGCCGTTATTGGAAATATTATACGCTATGGCAGAGTTATAACCTCCCAAATTCCCCAATTTATAAAGATCGATGTTTACTGTTGAAACGCTCGTGCCTGCCGATGTCCATGTGATGGTATAGGTATTTCCTGCTGTCCACTGTTCTCCACCATTTGGAGAAGAGATCGTAAAAACAGGAGGTGTGGCGGCAATGATAGTCGCCGCGCTACTGCTCGCGGTTGTTGTTGCAGTTGCCGCTTGCGTAGGAACAGTAGGCGTTACTGGGATTATGGGCGTAGCGGAAATCGTCGGAATAGCTGGAGTGGCAGCGCTACCGCTCCCTGATCCGGATGATGGTTGCGCAGGTAAAGATGGTGTGGCGGGTGTGGCAGGCATCACCGGAATTGTTCCTGAAGGGGTTGTTGTTGCTACCGTTTGTAGTACTGTGGTGGTAGCTATCGAAGTCGTAGTTGCCGAAACCTCAATCTTTTTCTGAATTCCGGGAGCGTTTAAAAGTCCCGGAGGAATTACACCAGAAGCTCCAGCTCCTCGTTCGATCAGTCCCTGCACAACGCCCTTGCCAAATTCTTGAAATTTGATGATGGTTTTGGGTCCAATGCTGCCCACTGGTTTAATGCCATGTTTTTCCTGCCACTTCTTGACCGCAGCTTCCGTGAGTGGACCAAAGAAGCCAGTGATGAGCCCTCCTGGATAGACATCTTTGTCTTTGGAGAGAAACTCCTGAAGTTTACGGACATCGCTTCCGGATGAGCCGCGGGATAGAATACGGGTGAGTTCTGGAGGAGATACTGGTTGCGCGGAGGTAGTTTCTGGAGAACTGGCCGATGGAGTGCTGACACTTGTTGGTGCTGCTTTTTCCGGTTCTTTGCCAAGTTCCGCCTGCAGTGTTGCAAATAATTGTTGCAGCGCCTGAATCTGTTTAGAGAGGTCTTGAATTTGTTTCTGGAGATCAGTGGTGGAAACTTTTTGCTCTGCGCTCTGGGCAAAGACTACAAATGGAGCGGCTATGAGGAAAAATATAATGATAAGTTTTTTCATGGTGGGGTGATTATTAATCCATCTGCAAAAAGCATAGCACGTCAAGACGACAAAAGAAAAAACATTATGCACAATGGTTAAATAGTGCAAACGAACTCAACGCAAAATGCAAAATGGCACCACGCAGTGACGCGCATTTTGATACGATTTCTGATGATCGTTCTGACTGGCTCCGCATTAGGTCCGTAACATTTCTGGTGCGTTTTCCCCCGTATTTGAGTTGGTATGCTAGAAGAATTGTGAAAACTTTTTCTGTGGAAAAACAGGGTCAGGAGCAGTTTATCGTTAACGGGAAACGAAGTTAAGTACCATTTCTACGTACTTCAGACCTGATGGAAAACGGTGCCAGGAACCTTTTTCACGAAATCTATGTGGCATAATACTGTATAAATATTATAACATGTATTTTAACAGAAAAAGGTTCCTGACACCGTTTTACATGGTGAAAAAACGTAGTTTTGCTAGTATAGATCATCATGAGTGAAATTAAAAACGGGGGTCATATTGTGCTCACAGTGAAAGACTTGAGAAAGTCATTAGCTTGGTACAAACCATTGATGGCAAAGCTCGGCTTTGCCATAGTCCCTGCAACCGCGAACGACCCTGAGCACGCCTACTTTGGTGCTGCGGATTTTGCTATGTATGTTGCCCTGTTCCAAGGCCACCCGGAGTTTAACGACGACACCTTTAACCGCTATCGCATTGGCCTCCACCACCTCGCCCTTTCGACAAAAAACAAGGCGGTCGTTGACGATATCTACACATTTCTCCAAGAACGCGGCGACTCCTGTGACGAGCCGCCCCGCCACTACCCCGACTACGACGACGATCTCTACTACGCCCTCTTCTTCCACGATCCCGACGGCCTCCGCCTGGAACTCTTCTACGAGGAGTAGAGTGTCTGTACCTCTCGTACTATCTTCGATTCGTTGGTTTTTGTTGTTTTTAATGCATACGTACTGTGAATTACGAAACTCCCTCTTTCCGTCTTTGCGAGGAGTAGCAGCGACGAAGCAATCCAGGTTTTCTCTGAATTGCCACGCCCCCTTGGGGCCTCCGTGGCACTTCCAATTTCTAATCGCTTCGCTCAAGAAATTTAGGTCGCTCGCAAAGACAGTTTCGTAATTCACAGATACGTACACAACTCCGGTTCACTTACTGTTTCAAGCCAGGCCTTCGTGAACAATGCCGTGCTTTCTTTTCTCGCGGGCATCGGCTCTTCTCTCGGATCATGAAAGGTTACCCTGTCAGCATTCGCATCAAGCACAACCACGCGGTGCAAGGAAAATTCTCCATCACCATCGAGCGTGCCCGAATCCAAAACTACTTCACACACTTTTCCTGCAGCTAGCGCATCGGTAAGGTCGGCAAAGGTAGGTTTCCTCTGCGCATTATTGAAGTTCGGATGAGCGAGCACGCTTCTGATGTCTTCTGTGTACGATGCAAGGTTGAGGGTGTTGTCTTTGTAATACTGAAATTCCGCAGCAGGTATCGAACGGCGCAAACCTTCCACACCCTCCCGCGCCCACGCTTCATAGCCGATAGCGTCATAGTCCACAATTGTGAACCCACGCGCAAGCATCCATTGCCAAAACTTAAAAGGCCAGACGACGTACCCCGGCGTCCACTCACAAATCTCCCCCATCTCCTCAAAAGTCATCTCGGGAAAGTAGTGCTTGGGCACCATAGTGTAGCAAGCCAAAGCACAAGCATTCTCCGGAGCTTGAATGTAAGGGATGTCAAGCATTAATTTTCTCAGGTAATGTACCGCTTATACGCTTTATTGTAATCCTAAAATTCTAGTGTTCCCAGGCTGACACCTAATCCATAATCTCTTATCCGAATGGGCAACATTGAAGTTTGCGGCAAGACATGCATCAGTAAAAAATAGAACATGAGGAGGGAGTCTGATGTTCTTACAAAACAACGACTGGTATTTGGTTCCTTATTTACTACAACATTTTTATCTTGGAAAGCGTTTGCAATTATTAAAGAACTTAAAACGCATACCGAATCTATGTTCATTTCCAATCGAATCATGTCATCGCTTTTGACAATTACATTTTTTAGTTTGGAAAAGTCAATAATCGAAGTATAGGCGAAAACAAAACCAAGCACCGGGAAATATTGAGTTTGTTTTCCATACAAATTAAAATGGTTAATTATCGGACCCGATGGAGGTACAAATGCGTTTTTAGTCATTGCTTTAACTGATCGCACATTCTCAATAGATTCCCTTAGGTTATTCTCATTTAAATAGCTTTTAACTTCAATTACAGCGTAAACACCTTCTACTGGAAAGATTCTCATGTTTTCTGCACCATATAAAACTGGCGTATTAAGTTTATCGTATATAATTATGTCTATTTGTTTGCTAGAAGCTTCCGATGAAATTGAACTAATGACAAAGCCTTTCTCTACACCTAACCTTGCTGGAAGATACTGTCGTAAAAGCTCTTTGAGAACAAACTCGCGAGCCTCTCCCTTTGAAAGAGAATGTGAGAGTTGGTTGGATAATAGTTCAAAATCAGCTTCTAGCTTTTTGCTCAGTCCCTTAAAAATCGACTGAATAGTGTTGCCCTTTTTCGTTCTCTTTAAAGTCATGTCTTTATGCTAGTCTTTTACTAGTCTCTCTCAACTTCTCCTCTCGAGGATCAAAGGTCACAAATTGGATACCGCCGGGGACCGCGTCGTCGAGGTTGAGGTGACCTCTTAGGTGTGCTTCTTCGTGTTGGTAGAGACGGGCTTTAAAACCTTCGAACTTTTCTCTTCGCTGCTTGCCTTCCGCGTCCGCCCATTCGAGTACGATCCACGTGGGTCGCTCTACGTCCGCCGCGAGGATACCAGCACTGATGCAAAGCTCGCGGTAGAAGTTGGTGTCGGGTGAACGCTCTACAATCTTCGGATTCATACACACCTCGACTTTGTCATCCACATAGGTAATGAATACTGCCTTATTCTCTCCAATCTGTGGCGCTGCGAGTCCCCGACCTAAACCAGTAATCTTTCTGTATTTAAGAAGGACTGTTTCAAGCCTAGCAGCAATCACGTTACCTTCTTCGACTGTCACCGGAGCAGCTACCTCGCGTAAAACAGGATGTCCAGCATAGCAAATCTCTGGCACCTCTTCGAGGACAGTCTTAAAGAGTTCCACTCCTTGCCTAAGATCATGTGTAAACATGCCTGAAGCATACCCCTAACCCAACGAACAAACAACTTGTTAGATTTAGTGACCTAGATTTAGTGACCTGGTCGCTAAAAGATGTTAAACTCAATGCATGAGAAAAGAAAAATTTGAAAATGGTGAGATCTATCACATCTACAACCAAGGTGTAGACAAACGCGACATCACACTTGATCGACATGACTCTGATCGCTTTGTGCAGGGCCTACAAGAGTTCAATACCACAGACCCGATCGGTAGTCTTCATTGGAATGCCTGTAAAGTCAGAAAACTTAGCGACCTGGTCGCTAAAAAGTTAGTAGAGATCATCGCCTACTGTTTGAACCCAAATCATTTCCATCTTATTTTGCGACAAATTCACAAAAATGGGATCAGCATCTTCCTGAAAGCGCAGTGCGGTGGTTATTCCAGCTATTTCAACAAGAGGCACCAGCGAGGTGGTACTCTTTTTCGTGGTCCCTTCAAGGCAAAGTGGATTGAGGACAAAGATGAGCTCCTTTACAAGAGCGTCTACGTCAATAGAAATAATGAAGTACACAAAATTAGCGACCAGGTCGCTAAAGAGAGAGTACGTAGAAGCTGGGAGGAGTATATGGAAGGCAAAGGAGGGCTGTGCGTACAAATGCCAGTACTCAAAGAGTTTAACGGGACTGATGCTTATATTCACTATGCTAATAGTACCCTTAAAGAAATCCGTGAAGCAAAGCAACTTGAGAAAGAGCTCAAGAGCACAGAGTTCGAAGATTGAAGGACATTTTGCAACCTTTTAGCGAACTGGTCGCTAAAAAAGACCACCAGAGTGTCTTGGTGGGAACCGGCACGCTCACTGAAGCGTTTCTCGCGGAACTGCGTGAACGCGAGATTCTTGACCATGTCCAGATCATGGAAATAGGAAAGGCAGGCACTACAAGTTTATAACAGGTCGAAACTACTCTACTCTTTCTTAACGGCCGTCAGTCGTTGGTAGAGTTGCGACCCTACTCCTTGTTACTTAGGTATCTTTCTAAAAACTCTTGTACTACCGCGTTTACTCTTTCAATTGCTTTCAAATCCAGACGATAGTCATGTTCCGCCTCAACTGCCTCCATCATCTTGGGCTCGGGTATTGACTCAAACACTGACTTCTCGAGAGCTACACTAGTAAATTCATCTTTAGTTCCGTATATAAGTAGCTTTGGTTTTGTAATCTTTCTCAGTGCCTCGAGCGGATTATATTGTGCGCCATCAGTGAAGTAACTCATGGGTAGCTTGAACTCTTTTTGCTCTAGGGTTCGAGAGGTGCCTGGTGGCAGATCTCTATAAGTTACCTTAAACCCAAGGCGCATCGTTTCTGGGCTTGGCGCACTCGGTGGGCCATAGTTTGCCAGAATCCCAACGACGCCAATGACCTGCGAGTTCGTCGCCCCCACGAGCATGGCCGCACTACCGCCCCTGCTGTGGCCTGCAAGTAACGTGGGCCTGTTTCCAAAATGCTCTATTGTCTGAGCAATAGCCTTCACATAGTTCGTCGTCGTGTACATGTCTATTCCTCCCTTGCTTTCCCAAATGCCCGGCGGATCAAACGCAAGCGCGTAGTAGCCCTTCCCTGCTAGAAGGTTAACAAGAGTTGTCACATGAGCATAATCTTTCGTATCGAGCCTGCCGGGAATAACAATGGCGAGCCGGGGCGAAGCTCTGTCCCCTTTTTCATAAGTCGCTAATTCAAAATCTTTTGTTTGTAACATAGCAAATGAGTCCCCGCCTGAAGGTTGAACCTTCGAGTGCTGTTTATACAAGCTTTTTCGCGTCACTTTTACTGATTCTCGTCTTTGCCTTTGCTATCGCGTCTGGCGTCGGCAGTTCTTCCGGCATGGTGCCACCGAGTTCTTGGATCGTGTTACGCACCTTGCGACCTACTTCGTAGTGCGCGAAGCTTGCTTTTTCGTCACCCTTGATACCTTCTCGATTGAGTTTCGCTTCTGTCTGTGTGGCACGGAAGAGGTTGGCGGCCAGCTCTTCCGAGCCCATGTGGTCAAGAATCTGCTCTGACTTTTTGAGTTTTTTTCGTTCACGAATATCTTGCGAGGTGAGCTCACCGTAGAGGCCTTTATATCCAGCGTTTTGAAAGATGGAATAGTTCTGCACTCCTGCCCTCGCGGCACTTTTAATCAAGCTCGTATTGTGCTTTTTCATCTCCTCGCGCAAGAAGAGACGCTTGTGGTCTTCGATCGAATTCTCCGTCCGCTCTTGACGATGCGTTTGAATAGCGAAATAGGTTTGTCCCTTGGCCACCACCACTTTCGTCGGATCAGAATTCTGCACAATCAAGTAGCAGGCGTAGCGGGAAAGATAGATCGTGTCGATAGGCCGAGCCGCCCCGGAACCAATGTTCACCATTTCGTCCGTGTGGACGAAATGGTTGTGGATAACCTCACCGCTGTTTTCGCAGCTAACCTTAGCCTTTTCTATGACGTTGAAGAATTTGCGATAGTCGGGATATTCAAGCACCTTCGCGAGTTCGCGCGAAGACCAGTAGTCTCTCCCTGCACTATCTCGCTGTTTAATAGTTTCAAATTTTCAGATAAGTCGACAATATGATCTAGGTCACCCGTGGTTGCTGTTCTAATATTATACATAGACATTTACTGGATATACTTCACATTGTACATTCCAGCTGCGTGCTGTCCAGGAACATTGTCCTTATTGTCTTTGTGCGACACCTCCAAGCAATTTGACCGCACTCTGAATATCACTCATCCAATAATCAATGCCACTGAGGATCACCCCCTCACGAATACGCACCACTCGCCAACCAAGATTACCCAGCATCGCGTCCTTGGCACGATCACGTTTTTGTTGCACCTTGCTCTTGTGTGCCTTGTTGTTGTCGCACTCAATGGCGATTTTACCATGGGCGCATTCGATTGCTAGGTCAATACGTACTCGTTTCTTACTTACTAAATCAACTACAGTGAATTCGTGTTTGGCTTCAATGCCCAGATTGGCTAAAGCTTCCGCAACAAGCTGTTCGGTCTTCGGCACATGATAGAGCTCAAGAATGTCTTTTGCCCGACGTAAACTACAAAGATCGGTAAACCCAAACGAAACACGCCTAGGGATAACATTCTTGATCGGGTGTTTGAGAGGAATAATCTTAGTAAAGGTAAACTTAGCGTAGCTCTCGTCTGCTCTGGCATGCTTGGGCTCATCTGGTAAAAGCACGTTGCGCTTCTGCACTTTCTTATCAAGCACCCGAGCATAAAAATTAATCCCCTTCCCCGCCTGACCAAAGGCCAGGGGCTGATAGAAAGCGATGTGGGTGAAAGCCCGCTTTGGAAGATGTGCAATGGGGATACGATACCAATGCTCGTGCAACAGTAAACCAAGATCGCGCCAATCCTTGAGGACGGCCACGAGCACTGCGTGCCGTTTCTTTTTTGGTTCCTTTCTCATCACTCTACTATACGCTTTTACCAACCGTGTTAGCCAATTTTGGACGCGGGGTGTCCAAAATTGGGTGATTGAATACAAAGGTGCCCAGGCGTTTCCACCCGGGCACTGGAAAGGACTATGGTGGAGCGACTGCCTTATAACAGTTCCGCTTCATACTCTTCGATGCTGGTACCGCGAGATAATCCGAAGTATTCTTCGTCTTCTTCCGGCCATGGCAGTGGCTGCAGCACCCAGCTCTTGCCGTGCTTGTTCAAGACGAGGGTACCGTTCACATACGTCTTGGGATCGCCACATGTCTGCGTGTAGGCGAAGGCTGCGGTCGCATCTCCTTCTTCGAGAATACCCGTCATCATGCTAAAGATGACTCCCTTCGGTAGCACGCAGTCGAGAGCGACTTTTGCAAACTCGACTCTCCCATCGGGGTATTTGATAAGACCGACAACGTACTGCACAGAAACCTCCTTTGTTTCGGCAGCATCGCGGAATGCGATGTATACAAAACAAAAGCAGCTTCAATTTAGATAAAACTGGACCAGATTTTGCGGAATTTTGTGATGAGCATAAAAGGAATGTTCAGAAGTTTTAGTTTTCCCACCATACCAGACTCTTGTTGGCTACAATATCCACTATCTTTTTAGAGTTGAGATCTATAGCACGAAGCATGCTCTGAAAACCGTTGCCGCCGGGATTTAATTCGAGTAAATCCTGAAACACTATATACCTACCACTTTCAGTAAACCTCAGTTCGTTCCATTCCCAATCCACGCCAACACCGGTCGGGGTCGTGTCATCAAACAGAAGTGTAAACTTCTTCGTCATAAAATCATACAGATATATCTGTTTTTGCATACCGATAGCGATCTTCCGCTCATCCTGACTCCAGGCGAGGCTGCGTACCGTATAGTCTCCACTGGCATCAAGAATGGTTTGTATGGAGATCAACTCTTTTGAGCGCAAAAGATCGTCCGAACTATAGAGAGCAAGGGCTGTCGAAGTAGCATTCTCATTCACTTGGATAAGAAACTGGCTCAAAGAAGGACTAAAATTGCCGCTTGGCACGCGTGCATCACCAATGCCGTAGGTTGTGCTTGCCACTTGCATGTTCCCATTCTCATCTGGGAGACTTGCAATGACTACTGGGGTGCTGTTCCCCACTCCTTCCCCGCTGGCATGACCTGCAAGGAGTCTTTTTGTGCGATTCCATCGGAGCCATGCATTCGCAGGAGTCTTTTGAAGGTCAACGAAATAGTCGGCGGGTTCACATCCTTTTCGCACTGCATCACAGAGAAAATAGCGGGAGTCAAGAGGCGTGGGACCAAAGGGAGTGTCCAAGGGATCCTCAAATCGTGACCATACCACGAAGGCATACCTATCTTCATCGGCGCGCACCAAAACTGTGCTGAAGGCAGAAGATGTTGCTGTCTTGTAGTTGGCAGGAAGTCCGGTGTATGTAAGCAGGTCTTCAAAAGAATCATCGTAGACACTCACCTTACCCGACGGCACTTCCACTTGCTCAATCTGTTCATTACCAAACACAAGGACATGGTCTTTTGTCGCACTACTTGGCCTAGCCCCGAGAACGATCAGGAGAAGTACGACGACAATTGCGATAGCAGTGATGATAGTTTTTAGGGACATATTTAGTGCGCGTGCCAGGGCTCGAACCTGGGACCCTATCAGTATCAGTGATATGCTCTACCAACTGAGCTACACGCGCATGAGTTTGAACCCGTCCGGTCACCCGGTGACTGGGCCCAGCTTCGCAGTCACCAGGTGACCGGACGCTGTGCTCACGAGTTTTTACGATACCAAAAAACCAGCCTTGTTACAAGCTGTTTTTTTGCTTTTGAAATTGGTTTAACAGCATTTCTTTGCAGTATCTTACTACTGCCCACTGCCTACTTTCTACTGCCTAGCTATGTGCACTCTTTCTTTTGTTCCGTTCGATCCGGTTTTAGCATCTCCGGCAAGCAGCTCTCTTTGATTTCTTGAGCCAAGAACTTTCTCGACGCTTGTGACGAGCGAGAAAATCGACATAGATCTGCCTTTCGGCAAACCGTGTTTCACTTGAATAATTCCACGAGCAGCTTCCGCTACCCGTGCCTTGTTACGACTTAACATTTGTTACCAAGCTCACCTTGGCTCGTGATAAACACGAGCTTCAGGTGCTCCCGGCTTCCCTTGTTTGACGGGCAGTGAGTACAAGACTTGAGAACGTATTCACCGCGGTATAGCTGACCCGCGATTACTAGCGATTCCGGCTTCATGAGGGCGAGTTGCAGCCCTCAATCCGAACTGGCGCCGGCTTATAAAGATTGGCTCCACCTTTCGGTATTGCGTCTCGTTGTACCGGCGATTGTATTATGTGTGTAGCCCAGGGTATCAGAGGGACATGCTGACTTGGCGTCATCCGCGCTTCCTCCCGCCAGAGGCGGGTAGTCTCGTGTGACACTTGTAACACACGACACGGGTTGCGTTCGTTACCCCACTTAAGGGAACAATTCAAACCACGAACTGACGACAGCCATGCATCACCTGTCCAGCCGTCCTTGTGAGACGATCAACGTTTCTGCTGATCTTCGTCTGGATGTCTAACCCTGGTGAGGTTCTTCGTTTAGAATCGAATTAAACCACATAATCCACCGCTTGTGCAAGTCCCCGTCTATTCCTTTGAGTTTTAGCCTTGCGGCCGTACTTCCCAGGCGGATCACTTAACGCGTTAGCTACGCCTCTCAGAGGGTCGATACTCCGAAAAGCTAGTGATCATCGTTTAGGGCGTGGAATACTGGGGTATCTAATCCCATTCTCTCCCCACGCTTTCATGTTTCAGTGTCAGCGGTGCGCCAGTCTACTGCCTTCGCCTTTGGTGTTCCCCATGATATTAACGGATTTCACCCCTACACCATGAGTTCCGTAGACCTCTCGCACGCTCAAGTCATGCCGTTTCCCTCGCACCTCCCCGGTTAAGCCGGGGGTTTTAACAAGAGACTAACATGACCACCTACACATCCTTTACGCCCAATAATTCCGGATAACGCTTGGGGTCTCTGTATCACCGCTGCTGCTGGCACAGAGTTAGCAACCCCTTATTCTTCAGGTACTATCGTGTGGCATAAATGCCACGTTCTCCCTGACAAAAGGTGTTTACAGCCCGAAGGCCTTCATCCACCACGCGACGTCGCTCGATCAGACTTTCGTCCATTGTCGAATATTCTCGGCTGCAGCCACCCGTAGGTGTATAGCCCGTGTCTCAGTGCTATCGGTGAGGGTCAGCCTCTCAGCTCCTCTACGCGTCATAGGCTTGGTAGGCCGTTACCCTACCAACTACCTGATACGCCGCAAGCCGCTCCCAAAGCGATAAATCTTTACTCCGACGACCTTGCGGTGTCGGAGACCATCAAGTATTACCCTATCTTTCGATAAGCTATTCCTGACTTTGGGGTGCGTACTCACGTGTTACTACCTCGTCTGCCGCTCCCGCATCGCGCTACGCGCGATACGAGTAGAAAGTGTAAAGTAAAAAGGTAAAAGGTGAATTCGTATTCACTTTCTACTTTCTACTTGTTACTTTTTACTCGCATCACGAGCACTGTGATGCGGGCGCTCGACTTGCATGCCTTATCCACGTCGCCAGCGTTCATCCTGAGCTAGGATCAAACTCTCAATAAAGATTGCAAGATGCCCGAGCTATGCCGGTACCATGCATTCTCTTCAATAGATTGATCTACCCGGTAGTGATTGTGGTACTGCGCTTACGCGCTGCCGGTGTTGAGCCGACCATACCACAACCTCCTCACCGGGACTATTCTTCTTACTTTAGAACGGAACAAAAGAAAGAGTTCAACATGATGTTGATTCATTTGTTTCGAACTTGCACTATTTCGTTTCAATTATGTTTTTTTTGTTGCTGTTCCGACGATCCGCGCTGGCGGATGTCGGAAAGCCGACCTGGACTCCAACTGTAACGTCGGAGCAGCGTCGGCTTATAAACCAATTGTCAAAGTTCCATCTGGACTGAAAACTAGCCTTTCGGGCTAGCTGGGTAAGTATACTAGAAACAGGGTGGGAGTCAAGCAGCCTTTTGTGGGCTACTTTCTACTTTTTTGGTGCTCCCATTCTCGATTACAAGCAGCTCCTGGAGCTCACCCTGGAGGTTGCCCAGAAGCTCCTTTTTTCCCTCCTCTGGCAGGTCTCCATAGATACTTTCCCAGTGGCGAAGCTCGTCCGCGTCTTCGCCCAGCACAATCAGCTTTTCTACTATTGTATGAATGTCTGTTTCCATAGGTTATTGTGCTTGAGCTAATGCTTCTCTGTTCCCTTTTTTGTAGCTCGTTATCGACTCTGCTTTATGGGCCGCCCACTTCTGCGCCCTGTTTAATGCTGCTTGTGTAATTTTGGGGTGAGATTCCAAGAACCCTCCAAGCTTGCCCAACATGTTGGCATTCTTCATCATTCCTTTCTCGGTAAGCTTGACGATCACTTTTTCAAGACCACCCAACATCTTTCCCGACGTAAGGAGTTTGTTGACAAGCACTCCTGCTTTGGCAACCTCTCCAATCCCCGTGAAATCGAGTGCAAAACTAAAGGCCCCGATGGCCGCATGGATAAGCCGAGCGGTGCCGGTCAACTTCTCATCCGCCCACGTTTCGCCAAAGACTGACTCGAGCATCATTTTGGCCCCACCGACAAAGGGCACAAAATCCATACCGCCACTCACCATGCCGTTATGGATGAGGTTGTACAGCATGCCCCCTCGTGCCTCCTGAGCCTTCTCCATTACCTCTTGCTTCTGCACCATCTTCTCTTGCGCAGCCTCATTCAACTCATTGTTCCCAAAAAGGTTTTTTATTCTCTCAAAAAATGAAGTAGGTTTCTCTGCTTTCGCTTCGACAGACTCCTCTTCCTTCAGTCCCATCTTTTCCATAGCTACGTCGGTGAGCTTGCCTTTGATTTTCTCACTGATACGCTCGGTGAATGACTTGCCCGACTCTTTTGCTTCGCCTGCACCCTCTGCTGCAGGAGCTTCCGGCTTTGGCGCGGTGTACCAATCGTATGCCTTCTTCGTGGCATACACCGTGCCCGCCACGGCCGCAGCTTCAGCCGCGAGTATCGCTTTGTTCTTCATTGATCCTCCGAGACTGGAAACCTTTTCTCGAGTAGAAGTTGCCAGATCTGCAATTTTGTCTTTTAGCCCCTGAATTCGTCCCATAAATCCTTCTTTTACGGGTGCTGCTTCCTCTCCAACAGGCACACGGTCGAGGGCCTCGAGTTGGGTGTCCGCTTCTTGTGTAATGCGCTTTTCATCTGTCCCGATCTCTGTTTCTGCAGCCGTAAACTGCTGTTCTATCGCTTCAGGGAGCATATTCTCAGGAAGCAGTTCCCCACTCGTAGCTCTCGTCTCTACTTTACCATCATACACTTCTCCACTCATGGAAAGTGCATTTCCCTCTGGGGTGAGCTCCTGATACCGCGCTACTTGTTCAGGATAGCGTCGTATTTGTTCCGGAGATAAAGCAGCAAGGTCTACTCCATATTCCCCTGCTTTCTCAATGACCCTTTTCCTAAATTCGACTTGCCTTTCAGTATCCTCAGGACTGCCATGTATGACTCGTTTCCAATCGTCAGGACTGTACGCATCCCTCATGCCCATTAATTCTTGTGTCGCGTTATCTACCTCCAATGCAGAAATTGGAGGTTGCTCTGCAGGCTCGCTCTTATTTTCTTGTTCTTCAGGAGTAAATGGCATACGTTTTATTGGAGACTCTTCTGCAATTCTTGTACGCGGATTTTCTCTATGGCGTCCTCATACTCTTCGATAACTTGCAGCAATTGTGCTTCATGCTCTTTCAGCTGCGCTCGATACTCCTGCATAATCGCATCTAGTTTTTCTCTTGTTTGTTGGGCTAGATGTGCATCAGTCATACCTAGTTTACTATTCTCGTAGCAATATGAGCTTCTATTTTTGCCAATTCTTCCGTTTCGCTCGCGATATCTCCTTCGGCCCATTTCTTTGCATCCACGATGCTGGCCAAATCCTTTCGTGCAACACTTTCTTCTTGCCCCGGCTCCGAAGGATTGGGAATGGAAGTCCTTAGCACTGTACGACTGAAAAATCCGGGCATATTCTTCTCGTCTTCTGCTTTGCGTGCATTCTCCAGTTGTGCTAATCGGCTCAGCAGTTCTGGTTCCCGAATCGCCATGTTTTCCAGCAACTTTACGTTCTTTTCTATATTCTGTCGTAGCGTCAGAGCTCTCAGGTCTTCGAGTTTCTGTCCATGTTGCTGCATATCTTGCTGCCACCGCTCGTTACGCTCAACTTGCGCCTGACGTTGCAAGCGCCTATCCTCTGCTTCTTGATGTGTCAGCAGCTCACCCGTGTTTGGATTCACCTTTTCCTGATAGTAGATCCTATCCTTCCCCTGGAGAGTAGCGAGAGCTTCCGTATCTTGCTGTATGAGATCAGCATTTTCTGCTTTCAGTCGTGCAGCCCGATCAGCTGCAGACTCCGCAACCTTCGCGGCTACCGGTGCTTCTCGTGGTGCTTGGGCGTTCTCGAAAGCTACAGCGGCTGGTGGTACTGCTGCTTCTTGTGGACTTGCGCTTGAGAAGGTGTCGAGAGACATGGTGGATATAGTTTCGGCAAAATTACCCAACTAATAATGTTGACTGTAGTATACACAGTGAGTTAAATGCAGCAACAATGGTCTGTGGATGGAAGGAACACTGACGAAGCCGAGATTACAATGCGCAGAATATGCCCCCCCTACTTCTTCTGCTGCCACTTTTCTATAAATACCAGTAAAGGGCTCGCGAGGAATACGGAGGAGTAGGTACCCGAAATGACACCAATGGTGAGGACGAGCGCAAAGGTCTTCGTAGAGTCGCCGCCGAAGAAATAGAGCGCGAGGAGCACAATAGCGACCGTAAACGAAGTGTTGATAGACCGCCCAATCGTCTGGCTCAAACTGAGTCCCACCGTGTGCTCAAAGTCTTTGGCTGTATGCTTGCGCAAGTTTTCACGAATGCGATCAAATACCACGATGGTGTCATGAATGGAAAAACCGAGGATTGCAAGGAGGGCTGTCACGAAGAGTATATCTACTTCGGTACCATAGGCGTGGCCGAGGTAGGCGATAACTCCGGTAGGAATAATCACATCGTGCACGAGGGCCACAATGGCTACCAAGCCATATTTCCACGAGGCGACGGGGGCAGAAACCTTCCTGAAGGCAAAGGCAATAAAGAGCACGATAAAGAGGATCACGGTCACAATCGCTATCCATGACTTCTGGCGCAACTCACTACCAATAACTGGACCGATGGAATTAAAGCGCTTTTGCTCAAGCGTTGCCGTACTCGTGCCGGTCTGCGATAATGTGGCCGAGAGCACACCCAGGAGCTGCACTCGCTCGGCTTCCTTCACATCGCGCATACGAAACACCACATCGCGGTCCCCTGACGGCTGTACCACTACTTCTCCCAATCCGAGCGGAGCAATCTTTTCCTTGATAACCGGAACAGATGGTCGCGTGCCGACAGGGTAGGCAACTTCTAGAAGAGAGCCACCGGTAAAATCAATACCTTGCTTGAGTCCCCACATACCTATTGCTCCGAGCGCAATGAGCGTGAGTAGCGTGGAGAGTCCGATAAAGAAAAGTTTGTGTTTGACGATAAACATATTTTTTAGGCAGTAGGCAGTAGTGAGTAGGCAGTAGTCATACTATTTGTGTATACCATGGCCGAAGAGGAACTTGGTAGCGGCACTGTCTTTGATGCGGAAAGAGAAGAGGAACATGCGGGTGACCGTAATGGCAGTAAACATCGACACGAGCACACCAAGGCCGAAGGTGAGCGCGAACCCTTTCACCAAGCTCGTCCCAAGCCAGAAGAGTACCACAGCAGTAATCATACTCGAGATATTCGAATCACGAATAGAGAGCCAGGCGCGCGCAAAACCCTCTTTGATCGCATCCGCCAGTGAGTGCCCCCCTTCGAGCTCTTCCTTGGTGCGTTCAAAGATAAGGATGTTGGCGTCGACCGCCATACCGATCGACATAATGAAGCCTGCGATACCTGCAGCGGTGAGCGTAACCGGGATGAGCTTAAAGAACGCGAGCATGAGCGCAATGTAAATGGTGAGCGACACTACAGCAATAAGACCCGGTACGCGATACCAGAGGATCAAGAAGAGCGCCACAAGAAGGGTACCGTAGATACCGGCCCAGATGTTTTTCTGGAGCGCTTCGTCGCCAAGTGACGCACCGACGGTTTGCGTGGAGACAAGCTCAATCGGCACCGGCAAGGCCCCCGAGTTCAAGCGACCGACCAGCTGCTTGGCATCCTCGGGCTTAAAATTTCCACTGATCTGTGCCTTGCCTGAAGTGATCGCTTCGCGCACGACGGGAGTGGAGATAGGAGCGTTATCGAGGTAGATTGCCACCGTCTTTCCTACGTTTGCCTGGGTCATGTCACCGAAAAGCTTGGTGCCCACGTCATCAAACTGAAGACTGACGACCGCCTGGAAATTTTGCTGATCAAATTCAAGCGTCGCTTTTTTTAAATAGCGGCCACTGAGTTGTGTGGAAACATAGTAGGGATCCTGCTGGAGGAGACTGAAGTCAATACCAGTGGGCTGGGCTCCTGCCTTCTGTGCATCAACAAAGGCCTTCTGCGCTGCAAGAATGGCGTCTCGCTCCGCTTGCGGGCGTTCTGTCTTGAATTCAAGTAACGGTGTGGCGCCGATAGTTTGAATGGCTTGATTGATATCTGTTACGCCAGGCAGCTGCACGAGCAAGCGCTCATCGCCATTGCTCCCCACCTCGGTCTGTACCACAGGCTCAGAAACACCGAGTGTGTTTACTCTGCGTTCGATAATGTCCCTTAGCGCAGCCATCGAGTCTTTGACGTCACCTTGGCCAAGCTTGCTCACGTCCGCCTTGTAGATGAGCTCTGCGCCACCCTTGAGGTCAAGCCCGAGTTTGAATGGAAAACGAGTAAAAGCGCTACCGGGAACAAATTCGGATGCGTAGGCGAAATACCATAAGAAGGCACCAAGGAGTATAAAGACAACTGCCCATGTCCGTGTTTTAGCCATAAGTTAGATGATTATAGCGGTTCTATGGAATTATGCAATCAGCTATTTCTTGCCAGTTCAATCAAATTCCTAAAGAGCATGGCCATCGTGATGGGCCCGATACCACCGGGAACTGGGCAAAAGAGGGCTGCCTTGGCGGCACAGCGTAGGTCAATGTCTCCCCGCAATTCGCCGCCCTCGTCGCTCGTCCCCACATCAATGAGGACCACTCCCTCCTTGAGCATTTCTGGTTGAATGAGGTTCGGCGTACCAGTGCCAGAGATGACGATATCTGCCTCCTGCAGCGTTTCTAGAAGTGGATCGTTTTGGGTGAGTATCGTCACCTGGGCACGGGAACGCTCGAGCCACGTAGCAACAGGGCGGCCCACCAGGCGGCCATACCCCACCAGTGCAACATGCTTGTCTTCCAAGTCTACGCCGTGTAATTCAAAGATGTGCTCGAGCGCCCCTACGACTGGCGGCAGGATGAGTGTTGTGTTGTTCTCATAGGCATCACGCGCAGCTTCAGACAACACGTCTACATCATTTTCGAGCGGAATGGTATTGAGTACGCGTTCCACGTCCATGTTGCGCGGTAGAGGTAACTGTACGATCATGCCACGAAAAAGATCGTCTCCTGGTACCGTATTCGTATCGATGATATCTATCAATTCTTCTTCTGTTGTACCCTCCGGAAACTGCTCGTGCTCCACATTAATCCCAAGCGACTCGCCAAACTTCTTTTTTGCCGCCACATAGCGCGTTGAAACGGGATCATCGCTCACCTGGAGAATCTTCAGCTCCAACTCTTTGCCCACATATGCAGCCTCGGTGCGCAACCGCTCCTTGAGTGCCTCTGCAATCTTTTTTCCATTGATGAACATAGCGACATAATATCAAACTTAACTCGTGATCTCCATGTGTTCCACACAGGACTGCCCTGAGCTCAGGGCAGTCCTGTGTGGTTCATAGCTCTTCATCTCTATAGGTGAGCCAGTCGTGGATGAAATCTTTGAAATCAGCAGGCTCGGTAAAGTAGTCTGGGAAAGGTTCTTTGTTAAGAATCACTGACTCTTCGCGCTCCTCCCCTATATAATCTAAGTAACTTGAAAAGGGATACTGCTGCAGGAATCTCTTTACTCTAGTAAGATCCTTAATTCCCTCCTCTTTCCACTTTGACTGTATCAGTTTGATAATGTTGAGCGGAATATATGCGTATAAGTAATGCATATAAGAATCGCTATCAACATGTTTAGCACGGAAGCGCCCATCAAACAATGCTCCTTGCCTTTCCACCTTTTTGTTGAAGTACATCGCATAGGGGGTAAGCAATTTTGACATAAGTGTACTGATACCATGTTCTTGTTTCTCATGCAGGAGTAGGTGAACGTGGTTCGGCATCAAAGCATACTTGCCAATATCAACAAGAGTACCTTCTCGCTTGATTTCATATACAGGAATACCTTTTGCTAAATCGCGCAAGACAATACGTTCGGTACTGTTCGCAAGGAAGAGGAGCTTTTGAAAGTACGTGCGATCTGCATCGTCCATGAAGATCGGACGCTTATCGACCCCACGCGTGTAAACGTGATAAAACTCATCTGGCGCAAACTCGAATGTTCGTTCCATACCCCTATCTTACCACACAGGACTGCCCTGAGCACGGGGCAGTCCTGTGTGTAAACAAGGAGTCCTGCTCATATTTGTTTAACCCTTAAGCAGTGCTCCGAGAAACGAACGATTGGTATCAAAAAAGGTAGCCGAAGCAAATACTCTTCTTAATTCGATTTCAAGAAGTTTCTTTGTGTAGCGAGTTGACCGCAATACAAGGAGTTTGTCTCCCGGCTTCATCCCTAGGGCAGATAACTTAGGAGTTACGTTTTTCAGTATGTACCAAAAGTTGATACCGTCATCCGATGTGCGGTCTGCAACATCACGGTCAACATTGATTCCGAGAAGTGCTATTTTTGGATCAAATGTTCGACGTGAAGCATCTAGTTTGTACATTGCGCACACGGCCTGCATATCTGTACGATCCCGTACCTGTACATCAACAAAGGAAAGACCATCCTCTCCAGCAATAGCATGCAGCAGTGACAGAATGATCTGTGGATCGTAATTACCAAAGGTCAGCCCAAGAGATACAAACCTAGAAGATACTGTTGAGGGAAGCTTCCCTGGAAGCTCCTCAAATGCGCAAAGAAACGGCATCGTGGGAACAACTTGGTGTTCAGCATAACGTTGGGCCAACTGAAGGAAATGAAGACTAATATCAACAGGAACGTATGTGAATCTTTTATTTTGCCTCCGAGCTGCGTCGAAGATAAATTGTTCCTTATGCTGTGTACCAGGACCCAGATCAATGTAGGAAAACTGGTTTGGCAGTTCGCGCACTAAATCGTCTGCGATACTTTGCAGGTACTCGCGTTCCGGCTTGGTTACTAATTGATAGTATGGCGTATCTGTTTGCTGGATTGTCTCATACTCTTCTTCTGCGCCCGGAATATAAAGGAGGAGAGAATCAGAGTAGTCCCAGGCATCTGTGTCAATCTTTTTAAGGGAAGAGAAGGCTCGCGCACAAAACCATTCTTGTGAATAATTATTTTGCATAGGAACCTAAGCAAGAAGAATCCTAAGTGATACTATTTAGTGCGCAAGATGGTATCGATTTTTATTGCTATCTCTTTTGCCTGCTTTTCCTTTGCTCCCCTTGTGGTTTCGGCGGCCATACCTATGCGAATGCCGGAGGGGTCTGCTGGGGACCTTGTATCAAACGGGATAGTGTTTTTGTTCACCACAATTCCTCCCGCTTCGAGTTTGTTGGCAGCCTCCTTGCCACTGATTCCCCTTCCATCAAGCCATGTGTCCACAAGCACCAAGTGCGTATCGGTACCGCCGGAGACAACGCGCCAGTCTAGAGCAGCAAGCTGCTCGGCCAATGCCGCGGTGTTCTTCACGATTTGTTTTGCGTATGTTTTAAATGACGGCTGCATTGCCTCATGGAGGGTCACGGCGACTGCCGCAATTTGATTCAGGTGCGGACCACCTTGGATGCCCGGGAAAATAGCTCTATCGATTTTCTTTGGTAACTCTCGTTTGTCAATGCGCGAGAAGATGATGGCGGAACGAGGGCCTCGCAATGTCTTGTGTGTGGTTGTCGTCACAATGTCTGCATACGGGAAGGGTGAGGGGTGTACCCCAGCGACAACGAGACCGGCTATATGAGACATATCAACCATTAGATACGCTTTGGCAACATCAGCCACTTTGCGGAATTTGGCGAAATCAATCGCACGTGGGTAGGCAGTATAGCCCGCAACCACAATCTTCGGCTGCTCTTTCTTGGCAATTGCTTTCAACTCATCGTAATCGAGCATTTCTGTGTCTTGCGAAACGCCATAGGGTACTTGTTTCCAAAACTTGCCTGTTATCGAAACTTTGTGACCATGGGTCAGGTGCCCGCCGTGGGCTAGTTCGATACCCATAATTTTTTCGCCCAAGGGTACGAGCGCGAAATAAACGGCCACATTTGCGGGTGATCCCGAAAGCGGCTGCACATTCACCGACCACTCTTTTGGAGAGAGACCAAATGCTTTGAGTGCACGTTCGCGGCATAAGTTTTCTACTTTATCGACAACGCTGTTTCCGTTGTAGTAACGAGCACCAGGATAGCCTTCAGAATATTTATTGACGAGCACGGAACCGAGAGCATCAAGTACATCTTGCGACACGAAGTTTTCCGAAGGGATCAAGTCGATATAATCTTTTTGGCGTTTTTCTTCTTCCTTAATAAGTTTTTCAATTTGTTTGTCGAGCATTTATGTATATTTAAGATTTAGGAATAGGTACCGCTCACACAGGACTGTCTTCGGATGTAACCCAACAGAAGACAGTCCTGTATTTCGCTCTAAGGGTGAAAGTACTGAATTTAAATTGTAGTGTTTTACAGCATGTACTTTTTCCTTTTACCTTTCTACTTTTCCTTAGCATACGCGTAGCGTCCCTCCTCCCTCGTCAGGGCATTGCGCGAGGAGTAGGCGTACTCAAACTGGTACTTCTTTGCAATCTTTGAGCCGTCCACAGGAATGGGGTAACTATAGAAACGCCATCCTCCAGGGGAGGTCGGGATGCGGCCAAAGGAAAGGTCCCAGGCGATGGCAAACGCCACCCGCACCATCCACGGGAAGACACGCAAGGTTTTCTGGCCGAAGAGCTCCGCCATGTCCTGCGCACGCAGTATATCATTCGGTGCAATATTAAAGACCTCGTAGCGATCCTTGATCTTACCAAAGGTGAGTAAGCCCACAATGTCGGTGACATCGTCTTCGTGAATATACTGCCGGCACCACTCATCGCTCGCGATAGGCATGAGGAAGAGGAACTGCCGCAGTAAAGTCATCATGGTCTTCGACTGTTGCTGCACGGCCCCCATCTGCTCGTCCGGGCGCAGCATATAGAGCAACCCCTTCTTTCCTATCATGTACCGCTCGCGGGGCCCCGTGATCGTCGCCGGCCGCAGAATAAATACTTGGGTGGCTTTCCCGGATGCCATGTATTTCTTCTTCAGAGACTGCTCAACCTCCCGCTTCTCGATACCATAGCGGTATTCGTTTTCTCGCGCAGGATCGTTTTCTATAAACGGCCGCTTGAGGCTGTTGGTGTCGAAGGCGCCGTAGGAAGAGACGGTACTAAAATGAATTAATTTTTTAACACCGTTTGTAAAACAGTACTCAAAAACCTTGTTTGCCCCCTCCACATTCCACGTACGCTGCAGCTTCGGGCGGAAATAGAGGTCACGAATGTGCCAGGCCGAGTGAATGACCACGTCGGGTGTTTTTCCCCGAAGCTGCTCTTGCCAGCCATCCTCTGAAAGGTCGTGCTCAATCCAGATAATCTTTGTGTTGTTTTGGAGCAGGTCGGGGACGGGCTTCCGGTCAATACACACAATCTCAGTTACATCCGGCGCACGCGAAAACTGGTCGGCCAGCATGCCGCCGATGTACCCTGCTGCTCCGGTGATGAGAATGCGCATAGTAGTGCCAAGTGTAAAGTAAAAAGTAAAAAGTGGGAAGCCGGGGCATTCGAGCCTACTTTCAACTTTACACTTTACACTTTCTCCTACAACCCACTCCTCGACAGCAGGGTCTTCACTGTTCGCAACGCAATTTTCACATCGAGCCAAAAGGAGCGGTGTTTCAAATAGTAGAAGTCGTAGGCCAGCCGTTCGCGTGTTTCCTCAACAGAACGCGGGGGGATGTCTTGATTGATCTGCGCCCACCCCGTGAGACCGGGAAGGATACTATTGCGGTACGTATAGTAGGGAATTTCGGCTGCGAGCTGCTTGCCCAGGTTAATGATGTCCGGCCGAGGGCCAACAAACGATAGCTCTCCCTTGAGGACGTTCCACACCTGCGGCAGTTCATCAATCCGCGTTGCTCGCAAGACGCGTCCAACGCGCGTGACGCGGGTATCCATCCCCTGCTTCCCCCACGCCCCTGCATCATTTCCGCGCATGGTTCTGAATTTCGGCACATACATACTCTCGTTCTTGTACCCAACGCGTTCTTGCCAGATGAACACTGCCCCCCTGTCCTCTAAGAAAATAGCACACGCGACAAAGGGGGTGAGAACGAGCGTGACTAGCCCCACTACCATACCAATCACAAGGTCCATCACGCGCTTGAGTAAATCGTAGCGGCCGGAGGAAATACTCGGAATATTCTCAAGAAACCAGTAGTCATTTACGTGCGACAAGGGCACGCGATCGAAGAGCTCTTCATAGAGGGCATGCGTATGGTACAGCTTCAGTCGGGCAATCTTTTCCGCTGCTACCCGTGCGAGCAGCTCCTTTTGAGCGGGCGCAAAGATATCAAAAATGACAACGGATGCGTGCGCCGTGCCAATGGAGCGTTCGAAGCTTTCCTGTGTTGGCAACACCCCAAGACGCAACACCGCAAATCCTGATCGCGTGTTCTCTTGGAGTTCGTGGGCAATGGCGTTCACCTCTGGAGTACTCCCGAGAACGAGCGCAGTCTCTCGCCTCTTCGTATGCACGAGGGGAAAAAGAAAGACGCGCCAGAGGAGGAGGAATGCAACAGCGAAGATACACTCAAAAAAGAGAATTGTTTTAGGCGTCACGCCAGACTGTGGCAACAAATAGAAAATCACTGCCGCGAGGAGGCCATTGAAGAGTTGCGCGCGGATGATAGTGAGGGGTAAGTCCCGCTCCCGCGCCAGCGTGAATTTACCGTACAGATTAAAGATAAAGCATCCGATGATCCAGAGGATAAAAATGGGCAGAAAAAGCTCCAGATGCCGAGCAAAGAGCTCGTAGTCCGGCAATGTCGAGTACCTCAGCCCAAGCGTGAACCATAAGGCCACCACCATTGCAAGGAGGTCACCTACCATCAGTACAAACAGTTTTGTTTTCCTTCGACCGAACATGTGGGGAATGGTAGCGCACTGGCACTAAAGTTGCCAGTGCGAGTTAAAAGTAAAAAGTAGAAAGTTAAAAGTAGAAAGTAGAAAAATACGGAAACGAAGAAGCTGCCGGGAAGCGGAGTAACAGCAACTCCCTCGCCCGACAGCACTATGGTCTATGTGATCGTCGCCAGCGCGACGGTTACGACCTCGCACGACGACTGGGTCACCGTGAACTTTTCCGTGCCGAGCGCCAGCTTGTCGAGAGTGCACTGCGCCTTTCCTAACATCCTAGTAATGCGCTCTTGGCCAGTTGTGGTCAGTATCTGGACCACAGGAGAGCCGGCGCGAAGCGCATTCACTGTCGCACAGACAAGGCGTGATACGACCTCAGTCTCGTCACTTTCAAATCGAAAAACAGGAATACCGCCCTGCTGGAAAGTGACGAGACTGGCTCCGTCGTCCATTTGCATCAGATTTATCATAGGCATTCACCTCCTAGAATGAGATGTCACGCTTCCACTTTTACATTAACACAAAAGATGCTACTTGTCTATTGTCCGTCGCTCCTGTAGACTGGGTCTTGTCATCTCGTTGAAAAACGGGATCCAGACTCAGGACTCGACCTGGATCCCGGCCTACGCCGGGATGACAAAGAAAATCAACTCTATGCTGAGAAAAAAGATTCTTTTTGTTATCACAAAATCCAACTGGTATGGGGCGCAGAAATACACGCACCAGCTTGCTACTTCCCTGCCAAAAAAAGAGTACGACGTCAGTGTCGCTTTTGGTGGTGGTGGGGTGCTTGGGAATGAGGTACCGGGGTTACTGAAAACAAAACTGGAAGAAGCGGGCATTCGTACTATCTTTGTACCCGAGCTCATGCGCGATGTGTACCCTTTCCACGAGCTGCGTGCAGCTTACACCCTCTGGAAACTGTTCCGTCATGAACGGCCTGATGTTCTACACTTGAGCAGCTCCAAAGCGGGAGGTGAAGGAGCATTTGCGGCGCGGCTGGCAGGAGTATCACGTATTGTATTTACCTCCCACGGCCTGCCATTAGACGAAGACAGAAACCCTGTCTCAAAAATACTCATTTGGCTTGCCACGTGGGCGACGTTCTTGCTCTGTCATGCCGTGATTATGATTTCAAAAGACACGCATGAACGAGCACGAGGTTTCCCTTGGTGTAAAAGCCTAATTCATCTCGTGTATAACAGCCTTCCACCATATGATCTCATTCCCAGGGCCGAAGCTCGGAAAAAACTCAAAGTAGATTTTCCAAATGGCGTGCCGTGGATTGGAACAATCGCGGAACTTACACGAAACAAGAGTTTGGATACTCTTGTGCGGGCTGCTGGTATTTTGAAACGCAAAGGAAAAAGATTTGTGGTGTGCATCATTGGCGGAGGGGAAGAGAAAGCGATGCTCGAAAAACTTATCCGAGAAGAAGGTGTCGGCGACGTATTCGCCCTTGTAGGATTTGTCCCCGAGGCAGCACACCACCTCACCGCCTTCGATATCTTCACGCTGCCCTCGCTCAAAGAAGGTCTCCCCTATGTACTCCTCGAAGCCGGCTTCGCACAGTGCGCCGTCGTTGCCAGCCGTATTCCTGGAGCAACCGATATCATCACCGATACCGAGCACGGGCTTCTCGTGCCGGTACAAGACCCAGAGGCGCTTGCCCGCGCACTTGCTGTTCTGCTGGAAAACTCAGGCAAACGAGCTCAGTTTGGTGAAGCGTTACACAAACGAGTACACGAGGACTTTTCAAGCGAACAGATGCTCGCAAAAACGATCGCTGTTTACCACCCCACCTATGCATAGGTGGGGTGGTTTACAACGAGTAGCTCCTGTAGTAGCCTTATCCCCGGGAAAGCCTCCCAATGAGACGGACTGAGGTGATGACAATATGGCGCCTATTCCTCCTGGAGTGTTTGGACCCGGAGCAATCGTCCCGGAATCCGCCACGCTGCGTCCTGAGTACGCTGGTACCATCAAGATGCGCAAACCCGAAAAGATCCCGGAGTACGACTTCAAGTCGTGTCCGAAATGCAAGAAGGAGCAGACGCTCCCGAAGGGAAAGCAGGGGTCTGCAATCTGCAGGAACGAAAGCTGCGTCGACGACCTCGGCAATCGCTACCGGTTCCAGTGGTAGGGTCCCCAACAATCACACACCCGTATTTCTGCTTCGTGCCCGCCGGAGAAATCCGGCGGGCAACTCGTTTCTGGAACTTTTTCACCCAGACGTGAGTTATAACTCGCGAAACAGGATAGGAGGATGAAGGATGATTCAAGAAAGAAACTGGCGGGGCCACAACCCAACACTCGCCTGCGTCCATTGCGGGCAACGGATCACCTTGGTCCACTTCCAGGGACCATATGACGTATCCTTTACCGTCACCTGCCGCAATCCCACATGCGGCCGCAACACTCACACCGTCGTCTGGGAAGACGACACCCCCACTCCCCGCCCGCCGGCACGTCCGGCGGGCGCTTTGCATCCCCAGCCTCTCCCACACGCAAGGCATTTGAAAACAAACTTCAAGGAAATGGAACGCACCTGATCATTCAAAAGGGCTTACGGACGGCGACGGCCGGAGTAAGAGGCAACTTTTCAGCAGAAAAGTATGGCGTACCTTTTGAATGATCAGGTGCGTGGAATCTTGAAATGTGTTTTCAAATGCCCAAAAACTCATTTTTCATGTCATCCCGGTGCGCAGCCCGGGCGTAGCGACGGGTGCTCATGAGAATGCCGAGACCGATAAATTCGGTGAGTAGATGTGAGCCACCGTAGCTCATAAAGGGTACTGTGATACCAGTGACCGGCAGGAGGCCAATATTCATACCCACATTGATGAGGAAGTGACTCACAAAAAAGATGGCGAGACCCATGCCGAAGAGCATCTCGAAATTAGTGGCACCAAGCGACGCGATGTGCACTATACGCCAGAGAATTACCCCAAAGCAGAGGAAGATAATAGTGACGCCAACAAACCCCCACTCTTCGGCAAAAGCAGCAAAGATAAAGTCGGTCTGAAATTCCGGGAGGAATTTCAGACGCGACTGTGTGCCGTGGCCCACTCCTTTCCCCCAGAGCTCGCCTGAGCCAACGGCAATTTGCGACTGAAAGGCGTTGTACCCACTGCCCCGCACATCCCGCATCGGATCCACGAAATTCAAAATTCTGTTTTTTTGGTAGGGCTTGAATACAAAGAGCCAGAGGAGGAGAAAAGCAACAATACCCGTACCAAGAACAGCGAGCAGGTGCTTCTTCGAAATCCCCGATACGAGCACCATGCCAAACCAGATACACATGATAACAATGGCGGAACCGAAGTTGGGCTGCAGCAGAATAAGCGTAAAGGGAATAAGTGCGTAGATACCGGACACAATAATGTGACGTACATTTGCAATCTCCACGTGGCGACGAGAGAAATATTTAGCAAGCAAGATGATGACGAGCAAGTTGGTAAAATCGCTCGGTTCGACCGCTATCGAACCAAGGAGAAACCAGCTTTGCGCGCCTTTAATATGGCTTCCCACGAAGAGGAGAAGGAGCAGAGCATTTGCAAGAACATACAACCCAAACAAAACCCAAGGGCGTTTGAGAAAACGCCAATCCAAACGCGCACACAAAAAAAAAGCACTAAGGCCGACACCGATCCAGATAAGTTGTCGGAGCGCAAAATAGTTCTCGGTGGTAAATGAATTCATCGTCAACCAGCCGAAAGCAAGGAGAGGGAGCGTGGCGACAAGAAGTACCCAGTCGATTGCAGGTAATCGGTTCCGAAGAGTATTCATGGCGATCTACTACGGCACACGCGGCGCGTGGAAATAAATTTCAGACGAGATGACTGCCTCAGAAAATTGATTCGGCCAGGTGAGCGTCACTGGAGTATCACTCAAGCGCGGTACGGTGACGAGCCGGGCTGCGCTTACGCCAAGTACGTTCCCTAGGGTGTTGTAGAGCACCCCGGTCACTATGACATTGCTTGCCTCAAAAGAAGAGCCGTTGCGCACGAGCACGGAAAGTGTCGGTACGGGATTCGTCTCCATCAATTTGCTTTTTACGGAAAGCTGCGGTACGCGACCGCCCACGGCCCGAGTCCAGAGGAGATCTTCGCCATTGGGAGCAACTTCGAGGAAGGCTCGTGCGGCCGCACGTTCACGGGTTTTCACCAACGGCTCAAAGATGACCATTTGCTCGCCAGGCGTGACAAACGCCTTGCCTTCGCGCTCGGCAATAAGCTGCTGCGCGGCATCATATACTTTAAATCGATAATTGAAGGAACGGAGCTCAAAGCCCGTATTCGGATTCGTCACATATGCGGCAGCATCAAACACGCCGGTACGTACCGGGAAAACCTGTACCCATTTGATAATGAGGGGCAGGGCTTCGTCGCGACACACGCGGGTACAAACCCCACCACAATCTACTCCAAGCTCGTTTTGATTTTTGAGGCCATCGCTACACGTTGGCTGTGGACGACGCACCCAATAGGTAGCACCTGCCGCGATAACAACAACCGCGACGACGGCTAACAAATACCGAAATTGGTGCGATCTGCTCCAAGAAGACATAGGCACAGTATACCATGAGGAAATGTCCAATTTCTAATAACTAATTTCCAAAGGGCTGTAATTACATCCGCTGGAAATTGTGATTTATGGGCTATCTAATTCCCTCTGCTGTTGTACGCGGAAATACCTGACCACTGGTAGGGGTACCACCCTTTTCTGAAGAAATCCAGCTAAAGGATACTGGCACGGCATCGTTTCGCTTCAAGTTATCAAAATAGGAAGATTGTACACCAATGGGGGCCTCATCTTTGTCGAAGAGAATGCCCACCGCCTGCACGCTTGCGGCATCAGCGATAGAGCGATTCGCAAGCTGAGCCACGAGCTCTGGCTTTGCCGCAATACGGAACTGGGGATTGTCGATAGAGAGCTGTGGGCGCAGAGGTAGTGTGGCTTTGCGCCACGACAACACATAATCAGGATCCTCGAACTGCACGTAGGCGCGCATGGGTACACGGTCGCCCGTGACAATGTTGGGTTCATACAATGCAACTTTCTCGCCAGGATTCACAAAGGTGTCACCTTCGCGCTCTGCGACCAGCTTATTGTTCCCATCGAACAAGCTGAACCGGTAGTGTAGTGTAGCAAGACCATATGCCAAATTGGGATTCAGTACGAGCGCTGCAGCGTCGTAGGTGCCACTTCGCGCTTGAAAAATTTTACTCCACTCTACCTGCAAGTCTTCTATTTCGTTTGCGCAGATGCGACTGCAACTGCCCCCACAGTCCACTCCTGACTCTGTGCCATTCCTGAGGCTATCCGAACAAGTGGGCTTCGGAGTTATGCGTGTATACACACCGTACCCTGCCCCCGCTACGAGGAAGAAGAAGATAAGGAGATAGGTGAGCTGCCGCCGCATACCCCACGATACGACCGAATTCGCAGGTTTTGGCCCAGTAGAAACAGGGTGTGGAGGGATTGGTTCCATGGATCCATTATACCTAAAATAGTCGGTATGCCGAAATACCCACTGTGTACAATGGGGGGGGTTACCATATGAGAGTTATGAGTTTTGTTCTGGCAACTAGCTACTCTGTCACGGATAATGTTCTACTAAACATTTCCTCGACCCCACCTCGTCTGCCTACGCAGACTCCGGTCTTGCGGATGCTACGCGTCCTCGCATCCTCACGCCAGCGCAGTACCATTGCCTCAAGAGAGCTTAACTGCTGAGCTGAAACGCGATGGAGAGAAGCGTTTTAGGGTCGGACTGAGCGTAGGCGAAGGAGACGGGGTCGACGAATTCTTCACCAGAAGAATATCGGTGACCGGAATGGGCTGAAACGCGAGGATACGCAGCGTTTCAGGGTCGGAGCGTGTCGACGCGAGACGGGGTCGCTGGTTTTTGCAACAGCAAAAAACCTGTGACCAGCGGTGACCTCTTTAGTAAGTTTTAGGAAAATTAAATGCTTTGTTCTGGCAACTAGCTACTCTACCGCTTGCGCAGTACCATTGCCTCAAAAGAGCTTAACTGCTGAGTTCGGAATGGGATCAGGTGTGACCTCTTCGATGAGTCACCAGAACGAAATATTCAATTTCCCAACTTGAAAACTAAGAGAGAGATAGGCCTGAGCGACCCACCGTGGAACAGATCACTGGGGTACTGCGATACCCCGGAAAAAATACTCCAACTACCCAGACAGGTATTTAGGTCGCTCAGGCGCAAACAAAAAAAAGGAACCAAGGAAATGGCGCGCACTTGCCGGATTTTACCGACACCTCGCGGGATTGGAGCCCCGACGTGCTCATGGAGAATCTCCTAAATCCGCCTTGGGGGCGGGACTACTAGGATATCTCCTCAAACGAGCTGAGTGCGCATAAATTTCCATCTCATAATTTTCAAGCTTTTTATTCAGTGCTGCGAAATGAGGGGATCACAATGCTCCCAGAAAGAGCCGTGGCGCACCGCGGCGGGATTCGAACCCGCAACTCCGCCATTACGGGTGGGGGCTTTATCCAATTAAGCTACGGGTGCGCGCTCATTTCGCAACACTGAATTTAATGAAGTATCAGCCAGGAGGCTGACCCGCCTTTGGCGGGAGAATCTAGCTCCGACGCTGCGGCCGGAGCGCTTTTGTCGATTACGACAAAAGCGTGGTTTTCACATTTCCTAATAGGAATCGACTTATTAGTACACCTCGGCTCAACACGTTACCGTGCTTCCACCTAGTGCCTATCAACGTGATCATCTCTCACGAGTCTCAAACGATTACTCATCTTGGGGTGGGCTTCTCTCTTAGATGCTTTCAGAGATTATCCCTTCCCGACATAGCTACCCAGCAATGCCCTGGGCAGGACAACTGGTACACCAGAGGTCAGTTCATTTCGGTCCTCTCGTCGCTTTCTTCACATGTCACCATGTGCGCAGACTATATCTTCACCCTTTGCACTCACGTGAAAGTCGGGTGTCGGCGTATTATTCATAGCTCGCAAGCTATGAATCTTGTCTTCCGCCTACGCGGACTGACTCAGTCGTTACGGGGTCAAACCTAAAATCTGAAAGAGTTCTTGCTGGCTTCTCTTTTTCTTGGTGACATAGTTTTCTTCCTGCATCACCAACATGAGAGAAACGAGCTGCTGCAACTCTTCTTTTCGTAGCTTACGAAACGTCTTCTCGCCGAGTAACTTGCAAGCCGTATGCAATGCAACTGCTTGTAGTTTTTTAAATCGAATATACGGGAGCAACTCCTGAAGGATGTCATGCACCTGTATAAATCCATTCACTCGTAGCTCCGTCATGCCGTCGTTTCTTTTGGAAAGATAGCCGATGCGAAGAATTTCCTGAATCCATTTCAAGGATTCATCATGCCGACTGTCTTGATAGAAGCAGATGGTGGCCATAAACCGAAGTTTTGCCTTCCCGTCTTTGCGCTTCTTGAGTTGGAGCATTAAGCTTCCATCTCCATCAAGAAAACCAGCAATGTACGCTAAGTTGATTGTCGATCGACTTCCCACGGTATTGTCTTAGATAGTTTCTGGTCCTCAAGTAAATTGTACCATCACTGAAGGACCAACCACAATGATAGTTATCAACGTACCAGATTCTTCTAAGATTCCACCGTTATTAGCCGCATTGTCATCATGGATTACTCCATGAAGTAGCAATACTTTACTAGAAACAAATCCCCTCAATAATCAACGCCTGCAGTAGATAGGAGACCAACCTGTCTCACGCTTCTTTTCGCATATTACTATGCGGAATGGACTGAATCATCATCCCGATAAATCTGGATGGTTAGTGTACAGTCTCTACAAGTTTCTTTCTCAGTGAAAGAGCAGGGCAAAAATGAGGCATCACCTCCGATGTAGTAGCGACTACTAGCCACCCATTGAGCGACGTTCGTCTCCATCAAGTAGTCAGTGACTGAATCTCCGACTACCATCCTTGCCCTTTCATTGAGAAAGAAACTCTCGGTATTGCCCTTCTTCATCAAAGAAGGATTCCACCGATTTTACTAACTTTGTATTACTCATATTGCTACGAGTAACCGCCGTGATATCCCGTCATGCATCGTACTCCGACGCAGAACAGGAAGTTGTTAACAGAAACCTCTGAGGATTCAGAATGTCTAGAACACTAGGCTAATAGGCAGGTAGGCCTGTAGGCTAGTAGAGAATTCCCTACTCGCCTACTTCCTACTTTCCTACTTGCCTTGCATGTCTAAACGGTCTGAACCCAGCTCGCGTATCTTTTTAAATGGCGAACAGCCATACCCTTGGGAGCTTCTCCACCCCCGGGATAAGATGAGCCGACCACTATTACTTCCACTGTTACCAGTGGCGTAGACTATATCTTCGTTTTCTTTTATCGGAAAACGTCAGCGTATTATGGCGATGTTATGCGGTATCAAGTACCGTACTTTCGCCATCTCTCGCTCATCAGCTAAAAACTGTGAGCAATAAGTCGTTACGGGGCCACACAACCAATCTTGTACTCCATCGGATAAACGATGTATGGCTTAATTACATTGATGATCTTTTGAGTTTCAGATTTATTTGCAAACATTCTGAATCCCTTATCTCGATCTTTGTGATGCATCATACGAATACGAAACTATTGTTGTGTAGCTTCCCACGATGTTGACCATTGTACAACGCGAATTATACCATGGCTTTCTTCGTTATAAGCTGCTTTATCCTCGACATTCGGCATGTCTATCGAGGTGCCGAACACCGCCGTCGATATGAACTCTTGGGCGGTACCAGCCTGTTCATGTTTGATTTGGCTGGCACATAGACTATATCATCACCCCGCCAGAGGCGGGGGACGGCGTGTTAGCATCATCCTGTGTTCGAAGCAGGATGATGCTCTGTCCGCAAGAAGCGGACAAGTCGTTACGGGGTCAAAGAGGTTGAGCTTTCGCCCAATTTGTATTTCATTGATGGGTGTACAAAAGTTTTTACTAGTTGATGTAATTTCCTCGTCTCTACGACTGGGAAATACAATGCAAAACCTTTTACCTTTTTATCGTACACCTTGGATACGATGCCAAAGTTTTTTGCGATGGCATCCTGAAGCGTTTCTGCTTCGATACGGGTTACTCGTCCGAGATAAAGAAAGCTTGCTTTATCTTTGGAATAGTAGCCGTCATCCATGTACCAGACAGCGAGTGCGAGTGGCGAAAGCATTGACCCAATATCGGCAGGAACAATTTTCTTGCCGTTTGGATAAAAGTAGTCTCGCCACCTTCCTAATTCCGGCGAGGCAGTTGATTGCCACCGCACGTAGGAATAGTTCGCACCATTTTTTGGATGCACCCGTTCGAGATGAGAAGGACTTCCCTGAAAGAGACGGGGCATATGCCTACCTTTCCAAAGAAGATACTCCTTCTGCTTCGACGCATGCTCCAAGCGTAGTCGAGCGTTCTTGATACCAGTTTTCTGAAGAAAACCGTCACCAAGCACCGACCCAACCACTATTGCTGTTTGATTTTCCGTCAATTTCATACTTCAAGTATATCACTATAACCTCTCGACTTCCCACGGGATTCCGCACACTCTAAAACCCGCCCTAGAAATAATGCCCAACATCGGATGTTGCCACCCGATCTCGCGAAAAACATGCGAACGTTCATTGTACTAACAATGGAAACATCCGATGTTCATGCATTATTTCTAGGGCAGGAGACCTGTGTGGGTTCCCCGTTATAAGCCGTTTGTATCGCGTCTGACAGACAGACTGTTCGAAAACTGGCCCAGAAGCCTTGCTTCCTGATGCATTTGGAAGCAAGGCTTCTTGTTTTCGTACAGTCTGCCCTTAATCGCGACGTAGAATTGCGCATAGTTGATGCGACTCTACTTCTCCCCGAATTGCTTCGAGGGAGGACAACGAACCCTACTCTGTGCTGCGTACAAAAAGCACAAACATTCCAAACCACAAACTCCAAACAAAACAGAAACATCCAAAGCAGAAACGAATTCGTTTGAGCTTTAGTGTTTTGGTGCTTGTTTGGTTTTTGTGATTTTGTTTTTGTGTTTTCTGCGCGCAGCACAGTATGGGTCTATCCCCAGGGTAGCTTTTGTCAGATGATCTTCGGCCGCGTCTAATGCGTACCGTCGGTTCACTATGTCCCGCTTTCGCGTCTGCTCGACATTCACGTCTTACAGTTAAGCCAGCTTATGCCATTGCACTATCAGCACGGTTTCCATTCGCGCTTAGCTGACCTTAATAAACTCCTCCGTTACTTTTTAGGAGGATAGCGCCCCACTAAAACTGCCCACCAGATACTGTTTCCGCGAGTTTTTGCCTCGCAGGTTAGACTATACACGTTTAGAGAGTGGTATTTCACTGACGGATCAAGCACAACCGAAATCGTACTCTCAAATCCTCCCACCTATGCTACGCACCAAACACGTATAGCCAATACCAAGTTGCAGTAAAGCTCCTGGGGTCTTTTCGTCTAACTGCAGGTAAGCGGCATCTTCACCGCTACTGTATTTTCACCGAGCTGTGTCCCGAGACAGTTCTCCAGTCGTTACGCCATTCGTGCACGTCGGAACTTCATGTTCTTTCCCATATTTTCATAAGGGCATGGACTATATCTTTATCCTGCTCTTCGCAGGATACTTGCGTGTAGTCTCTACGGAGTCCTCGCTTTCACGAGGTTCCCTCGGTATTGCCATAGCCTTGAGGCTTTAGGTTTCACCGATACAGCAAGTGCTTCGAGATTGATTACTCAATCAAGGGGCAGTTTCCTACCCGACAAGGAATTGCGCTTTGTTTTGTTACTCCGACTTTCATCGAAGGTGACAGCATTTCTGTATCACTCTCACTGTTACCAGTGAGCACGGACTCTATCTTCTCGCTCAAGTTAATAAATTAATTGAGCGAGTCTAGCGTTTGGTCTCTGAGGATTTTCCGCTTATGGCGGAATCTTTCCTGCTGATAATCCTACATACATAGGAGATCCCAGCATATGGCTAGATAAAGGCAGCGCGTTTTGACGTGCACATGACTTTTATTTGACGTATTTTGCTTCTGTTTATCACACTTTGTACAATCGCCCCAATCAACACCGCCCTTCCATCACGAGGACAGAAAAGAGGTGGCTGAAAGAGCGATGTAACCTTAGGACGATTTGTCCATGTTATTCTGCTTGGTTTAGGTTTCAAGCAATTCTTCATGTCGCCATGAAGGCCGGACTATATCTTCTCTGTATGCGATCTGGTAGTGATCGCGAGAGTCTGACGTATAGTCTCTGAGGATTTCTGATCTACGAGCACATCGAGTTTACTGTACTTTCTCGTTCTTCCCTTTCCGTAGTTAAGCTCCTCACGGAGATCAACTATCTTGCGGAAACCTTTGTTGGTCAGATGTTCGCTGCGATTCATCATCGAAGCGATTTCTTTGAACAAAGTGAAGTTCACCTTTTTTACCTTGGACTGCAAGGTAAACTTTTCAAAGAACGGGATGACCCGTTCCCAAATAAGCTTATAGTCCGTTACCACAAAGTAATGTACTCCGTCGCAACGAGCTTGCAGTCTCCCGCATCCAAGATGCTTTTTGAGAAGTTCGAGATTTGTTACATCTCGCTGTGCCACATTGAACGTGATGACTATTTGCCATCCTATCGTGTGATCTTTCCGCATCCGAAGTGAAGCATTGAAACTGCTTTCACCATCGCAAAATCCTGAAAGATACCATCCAATGTGTTCTGGTATTCTTGCTAACCAGTCTCGCGTATCAGACCTTTCCTGCTGATTGTCTGTCGTCACGTAGTCACCAATGACATCACGTGACACACTCGAAGCATTTTCACTCATAAGCTTATTATCTCATGAGTAGCCCGAGATGCACAGGGTTTCCAGCATATGGTCAGATTTTATAACTACAATCGTGTCTATAGTTATCGCCGACATTCACCAGGGCTTATAGCGTACACCATATGCATCACGCTACGCGCGATGCCAAAGCACAAACATTCCAAACCACAAACTCCAAACAAAACACAAAGATCCAAAACAGAAACGAGTTCGTTTGAGTTTTAGTTTTTTGATGTTTGTTTGGTTTTTGTGTTTTGAGCTTTGTGTTTTGCATCCCGAGCACGGTGATGCATACAACGACACTATTTGACCTTCTGGCATTGGTCAGGCGTCACCCCCTATACTTCCTCTTACGAGTTCGCAGGGAGCTGTGTTTTTGATAAACAGTCGCCAGAGAAACTTTTGTTGTAGCCTCCTTACGGAGGCAGGCCTTATCCCGAAGTTACGGCCGCTTTTTTGCCGAGTTCCTTGGGACACACTCACTCGTTCGCCTTAGTCTACTCGACCTGATCACCTGTGTCGGTTTGCGGTACGGATGCTCTGTATATATCTTTAGAGATTTTTCTCGGAAGCGTGCTTTGTGCAATTCCGCGCATCACGCTACGCGCGATCGCGAGTAGAAAGTCTAAAGTAGAAAGTAAAAAGTTGGATTCGCATCCACTTTATGAACTTTAAACTTTATGAACTTTATACTCGCATCACGAGCACTGTGATGCGCAGTCTTCCTCTCGCTTGGAGTCGCTATTGAAAGCAGCGGCGCGGATTTGCCTACGCCACCTCCTCACGCAATGAACACCAATCCAATAAGGTGCCACACATACTACCCTTCGTCCTCCCATCAGTATACCAAGCAGTGCAGAAATATTAATCTGCTGTCCATTAGGTCCGGCGTTCGCCATCCCCTTAGGCCCGACTAACCCTTCGCTGATTGTCATCGCGAAGGAACCCTTGATCTTTCGGCGTTGGTGGTTCTCACACCAATTGTGGTTACTTGTGCCAACATTCTTACTTCATAACGCTCCAGTGGGCCTCACGACCTCACCTTCACAGCAGATATGAATACTCTCCTACCGCTGGCTGCAGAATTAAATTGCTTTGGGCCCAGAAGCCTTGCTTCCTGATGCATTTGGAAGCAAGGCTTCTTAAAGCGATTTAATTCTGCAGCCAACCCTCACCTTCGGTACTACATTTGAGCCCCGGTCATTTGCGGCGCGATATCCCTCGATGAGTGAGCTATTACGCTATCTTTCAAGGATGGCTGCTTCTAAGCAAACCTCCTCATTGTCATAGGAATATCACCTCCTTTAAACGCACTTAATGTAGATTTAGGGACCTTAGATTGAGATCTGGGCTGTTCCCCTTTTGACCACCGGAGCTTAGCCCCCGGAGTCTAACTGCCACGTAATGCCGCGCGCAGCGCGGAAAACACAAATATAAAAAACACAAACTCCAAACAAAGCACAAAACACTAAAATCCCAAACAGAAACGGGCTCGTTTGTGATTTGGATATTTAGAGTTTGTTTGGTTATTGTGATTTGAGTTTTGTGATTTCTGTGCTACGCACAGCTCTCTGGTATTCGGAGTTTGATAGGTCAGCCGAGCTTTCGCCCTGTGCGGACCTTTCAGTAGCTCTACCCCCAGAGGGTTGCCGTGACGCGAACCCAAAAGCTCTTTCGGAGAGAACCAGCTATTACCAAGTTCGATAAGCTTTTCACTTCTTACCACAAGTCATCCCAGAGTATTGCACGGCTCACGGGTTCGGACCTCCCCCCGACTTTCGTCGGGGTTCATCCTGCTCATGGTAAGCTCACTTGGCTTCGGGTCTTACGCACACGACGTGGCGCACGCAACATGGGGAAGAAGCCTTGCTTCCTGATGCATTTGGAAGCAAGGCTTCCAACACACCCCATGTTGCGTGCGCCAGTCGCGCTATTCACACTCGGTTTCCCTGTGACTCCACCCCAGAAGGGTTTAGTCGGGCCGTGTACGTAAACTCGTTGGCTCATTCTTCAATAGGCACGCCGTAGCGCGCGCAGCGCGCAAAACCCAAACATTCCAAACCACAAACTCCAAACAAAACACAACGATCCAAAACATAAACGAATTCGTTTGAGTTTTGGTACTTTTGGTGTTTGTTTGGTTTTTGTGATTTGAGTTTTGTGATTTTGCGTGCTACGCACGCGTCGACTCCTTGTAAACATACGGTTTCAGGTCTATTTCACTGCCCTCACCGGGCTGCTTTTCACCTTTCCCTCGCGGTACTAGTTCACTATCGATCTCTAAGAGTATTTAGCCTTGCCGGTTAGTTCCGGCGAATTCCTCCGGGCCAATCGTGTCCCGAAGTACTCAAGAACAGAAATAGAAGTCCTTTAATTTTCACCTACAGGGTTATTACCTTCTGTGACGGCGCTTTCCAGCACCTTCGGTTAACTAAAGATTTTGTAACTTCTCTTGAATAAACAATATTCCTGCCTTATAACCCCGGACGCAGCACGCAAAGCACAAACATCCCAAACCACAAACTCCAAACAAAACAGAAACATCCAAAGCAGAAATGAATACATTTGAGCTTTAGTTTTTTGGTGTTTGTTTGGTTTTTGTGATTTGAGCTTTGTGTTTTCCGTGCTGCGCCCGGTTTGGGCTCTTCCCGTTTCGCTCGCCGCTACTTAGGGAATGTTGGCCGCAGAATTAAATTGCCTTGGGCCCAGAAGCCTTGCTTCCAGACGCATTTGGAAGCAAGGCTTCTTAGGCAATTTAATTCTGCGGCCATTGTTTTCTTTTCCTCTGGGTACTGAGATGTTTCACTTCCCCAGGTATACTCTTTGGCTACTTGCCAAAGTTACGAGCTCTTCGCTCGTAGGGTTTCCCCATTCGGAGATCTCCGGATCAAAGGTTGCTACACACCTCCCCGAAGCTTATCGCAGTTACGCTACGTCCTTCATCGCCTCTTAGAGTCTAGGCATCCACCGTATGCTCTTACATTTCCTATTAGGAAATGTAAAAACCACTCACGCACTGCACTCGCAACCGCTACTCACGATTTTAAGTACAGTGTAATTCTTACTTCATTGCCGCACGCATCGCGCTGGACGCGATGCGAGTGAAAAGTTAAAAGTAAAAAGTTTAAAGTTGAATGCACTTGCATCCACTTTATACTTTACACTTGTCACTTTCTACTCGCATCACATGCAATGTGATGCGCGCGGCACCTGCCTGTCTCCACCACTCGAAAAGACCCCGAAAGGTATCCTGTGATGGGACAGAATGTAGTTGTTAAAGTGCAGAAACTGTAGGGACGTAACCGGCCGCTCTTTTGGAGCGGCCGGGTCTAACACAAACCCCGTTGGGTGTTACCCCTGCCGCTGTTTTGTTAGAGTTGCGTTTGTCATATACAGTGGGGTCTATTGTAGCGCAGTTACTTAGCTGCGTCAATCATTCTGTTCACACAGGATACGGGCTCCTGGAAACGACAACACACATCTTGAAAAAACCGCCCCGTAGGGCGGTTTTTTCTGCTTTCTTACGCACCTTCTATTGGTGTGCCTCCCAGTCTTTCTTAAGTCGTTTGAGGTAGTCTGCGGCTGCATCTTTGCCGCCAAGCCCAAAGGCGAGCCCAAAGGCGAGCGAGAAAGCCGCCACTGCGCCAGTGAAGAGTGTCTGGATAAATGAAGTGGCGATGCCAAGCTGTACGAGTGCAATCAAGATGGAGAAAATCCAAATCGCCCAGCGTGTGAGATTCCCCACAAAGTGGGCCGAGGAAATACTAGCTGCGCGAGCAGAACCAGAAACCACATGGCCACAGACGTCGGCAAGCACCGAGCCAAACAAGAGCACGAGCACGGCGACAATGACCTTTGGTAAGTAGCTAATCACGAAGTCAATCAAGAATTGGTTGACTGTGTCCAAGTGCAAGACATTCAACGCCGCAACCAAAAAGACGATGACAATAAACCATTTTACGAGACCGCCCAAGAATCCCCCTGCGTGGAATTCGTAGCCGGCCTTTTCGACGAGATCGTTCACCCCTACGTGGGCAAGTGCGCGATCAATGCGCAGACTCTTCACAATGTGCGATACCAGGGAACCGATAAACGACCCAAAGATCCAGCCCAAAATAAAGATAACTACTGACCAAAACAACAGCGGGAGAAAGAGGACACTCTCCGACCCCAGCCGCTGGAACGACTGCACCAGCACTTCACTCCATGTTTGTAATAACATATATGTTTCTACATTAAAACTATGCCAACTAAATATGCTTAAAATTATACCACGCCCCACCCGAAGCAACCTGTGTATTACTTTCCCAGTTTATAGAGCTGCGCAATCTCATTTGTAGTCAATACTTTATCGTAGACGCGTACTTCATCCATGCTTCCTTCTAAAGCATTATCCCCTGCGCCCCCAACTCGTCTGCCTATTTCGTACGTTACTGTTCCCCCGGCGTCATCAAACCATTTCCCATTGTTGGTGCCACCGCTAACGGTCAAGGCCTGGGCTGTACCGTCGATGAAAAGATTCCACGTCGAGCCAGTCGAGGTAACGGCCACATGATGCCAGGTGTCTGCCGTAAAGAAGGCATCGGAAACGACAACATTACCGACACCAGCACAATTACACTGCACCCGAGGTCGGAACGTGGATCCGCTCCGCTCCACAAAAAAAGCAAACCAATCAGTACCGACAGCGCTGATGATAGTCCCCAAATCAGTCGTCTTCGGCTTCACCCAGGCAGTGATAGTGCCCGTTGTTTGCGCATCATAAATTCCATTCGCCATAGCAACACGAGTCGAGGCACCATTGAACGTGAGCGCTTGACCGACCTTACCGGTGACCACTCCACTATTCGTAATAGTGCCGTTGTTCCCTTGACCACTCCGATCATAGGCAGTCGTACTGTAGATATCCTTTGCATTAAAACTCCAGTGGCCAATGAGCCCACTGGTAGCCCGACCAACTTGGGTGGTTTGGGCTTGGGTGCCTAGCGCCCCTGTTCTATACAGAGTCGTGACTTGTGACGCTGTGAGGACGCCGCTATAGACACGCACATCGTCCATACTCCCTTCAAATGATTCCGCTGCACTCCCCCGCCAGCGTCCAAATTCTAAAGGGGTATTGACATTCGTGAGTGCCGTCGGCGCATCAGCTTCTGAACCTTTTACCCCATCAAAGTAGCAATATACTTTGCTCCCATCGTATACCCCCACCACATGGTGCCACTTTCCGATGACGTTACCGCTAGGACTGGCACAGGAAGCGCCGCAGTCACCATTAATATTACAAGGACTGCACGAAAAATCGCCACAACTGACGGTTATGGAAGCACCGGTCGCACTCAAGCCGATAATATATTGCTTGGTCGTTACTCCTCCCGCTGCACCATATTTTTGAATGAAATAACCTCCTGCTTTCTGTGAGTTTAGCCAAACAGAGACAGTGAGCGGGCCAGTAATATTTAAAGCACCGTCTCCTGCTACAGACGCATACTTTGTTCCCACGGATGGACTGAAGAAAAGGGCTTGTCCGAATCGGCCCGGACCAACTGTCTGGGTTGACGTTGTCGCATTTTTTCCTGCGGAACCTCGATCAATAAACGTAAACAGGCCAGCGCTTGCCACTGTCTTATCTCCATCAAAGGTCCAGTGGCCGACGAGGTTGGTAGTAACTGAATTCGTCTTGGTGACTTGCGACTGTAATTTTGTTGAGCCAATCTGATACAGTCGCAAAACCTCGGCGGCCGAGAGAGCCCTATTATACATGCGGATGTCATCAAGATTTCCGTCAAAGATGTAGGGCGAGGCAACGGCCGACGTGTGCCGTGCACCAACAACCGTTGAGCCGCCGTTGTTAAAACTTGCGCTGGAACAAGATCCACTCGCGAGTGTTCCCGTCGAAACTTGTCCATTGATGTAAATAGTACAAGTAGAACCTGCACGTACGGCAGTGACCATGCCCCATGTACCTATGGGAACCGTGGTAGAAGCTCTTTGGTATGTAATTGCCTCTTCTGCATTGCTGGTTTCAAAAATATAAGTTCCATTTGTGGCTGCCCCATCACCTTGATACAAAGCGAAGCCGGGATGCACTTCATATCGTCCCATAATGCTATGGCTCACAACGTAGACCCTAGGGTTAACCCATGCATTTACAGTAAAATCACCTGCGATTGCGGTACCAAGATTACCAGTATTGACATATGAAGATGTACCGTTAAACTTGAGCCCTTGACCGATTTTACCCGAACTCACCCTAGGTGTAGGCGAACCAGAAAAAGCACCGGTTTTCCCGCTGCCGCTTTTGTCCAAACAGTACGTTAAGCCACAACTCGCACCATCCATGGTCCACCAACCGACTAGACCGGAAGTAAGTATCGTGCGCTGCGTGTTGGTCATCAAAGCTGCCTGCGCGGTGCCAGCGAGCAACAGAAAAAACAACGGCCCAATGAAATATTTTTTACTCATGCGCATAGGCATATGGTAGTTACTGTACTGCTGTCGTACTGGTACTTTTGCTCATCTCTACTGTTTGCCCTGTTCCCACAATTACTATTCTCGTCACTTCTGTTGCCTTGTTGCCAGCATTATCGGTGGCATTATAGCGGATGGTGTAGGTCCCCGCAGTACCTGTATCTATGGTGTCTCCAGAGACAATGGCACCTAAGTTGGCATCGACATTGTCGGTAACCTTCGATCCGGGATCAATAAAGCTATCACCCACCGTAAGCTCTGCGGGGTTGTTGCCATTGAGACTGATCACCGGAGGCTCTGTGTCTGTAAGGGGAGTTGAGCTCGCGGTTGGTGGTGTTGAGGTTTGCGTCCCATTTGAGGCGGCCGCTCCAAGTGCCTCGCACGTCCCCTGATCAGACTTCGACACGCCATTTTCAATGTAGAAACAGTAAGGCGCCCCCGTCGAACGATCGAAGAGTGTGATGCCGGTTGGCTGTGTGGCCGATCCTACGGTGAGACTTTTCACGGTGAGCTTCCCATCGGCATCAAAACTCCAGGCACCGTTTGCAGCAAGCAGGCGACCAACATTTACGATGTCTTTACTCTGCATATCGAGACTGCCCGCTATACCCATTTTCATACTACCCGTGTCTTGATCTACAAGCCAATCTCCTTCAACGGTACCTCCGGAGATACCTTGCAAACGACCTCCACTGAGATTCACAAAAACAAGAACGACGCCAGTTTGTGAAAACGAAGTTTCCCCGGTGTTACCGTCAAAAGCCTCGAGCGCAATACCGACCAATGCTTGGCTGGTACTCGTCGCCTTCATGCCGATGCCGGCTACAGACGAAGGAGTAACCCTGTCTCCAATTTTGATCGTGCCACCGTGAAGATTCACCTTTGTGGGTACACGTCCGGCAAGTGCGACCGGTAAGCGCCGAGTACTAGTGCCGAAATCAATGTTTTCAAATCCACCGATAAGGACACCGGGGTCAGTAGAGACGATGCCGATAAGAACAGGCTCGGCCGCACTGTTGTCAAATCGCTTTACAAAGCCGGAACGATTAGGATCAAGCATGAGGAGTGACCCGGGCTCGGCGGAGACATCGTCGCTCGGATATTTTTCCGCAAGGTCAGCGAGGGTGAAGTCTGAAGCACTGCCGTACACCTTACCCGTGCTTGATGCTTGTGTCGCACAGCTACTTGTACCCCGTCCCACACAAAGCCAGCCATTGGAAACATAGAGAGGAGTAGTGGAGCCCGTGCTTGCTCCCAAGAGAGCCGCGGTCGTTGTGCCGACGATCACTTTGTGTGCGTAGGCAGAGCCGGAACCCGAGGTACTCGCATATATTCCAAACACATCGGTATCCCCGAGCTGCGCCACATAGCCAAGTTGCAGATTTCCGGTCGTCGTCGCACTCGACATATTGACCCACGACACCACCCCGGCATCCGTCTCAAAATTCATGGCGCCGACATTTAAATAGTCGATAGTGGTCGTGCCACTGGTGTCAACAGAGAAGAGTGTAGTGGAAGCCGAGTCAGTCACCTCAAAGATACGCTTGCTTGCTTCCGTCGAAGTCGCATCTCCCCAAACGGTAAACTTCGAGTATGAGGTCGACGTACCGATGGTGACGCGTCCGGTGTTATAGGCTCCGCCAGAGAGAATTGAAAGAGCAGGGGTCGTCGAAGTTGCATACGCATCCGTTGATGTCGAAATATAGAGATTACCCGCCTGGGAGGTAAAGGCCCAGTGCTTGAGGTTTGCACCGGCGGCAGTGTCAGAAAGAGTAAGCTGCGGAGCCCCTGCGGCAGCTACTTGCAATCTCCATGCGGGCGTCGTCGTCCCCACCCCCAGCCGATTGTTAGTGTCGTCCCAGAAGAGGTTGGAGTTGTCTTGACTCAAGACACCACTCGTCCCTGCGAAGAGCAGAGAGCCGGCGGTGGTGGAGGAGAAGGTGGTGACGCCGGTGACGGTCAGAGTGGAGCCAAGGGAGAGGGCTCCGGCGGCAGTGGTGGTAGCGTTCCCCCCGACGGTGAAGGTGCCGGAAGCGTAGAGGTTGGTCGAGGTGGCAGAAGCGAGGGTGGTGTTGCCGGTGACGGTCAGCATGCTGCCAAGCGAGAGCGCGCCCGCCGCTGTCGTCGTGGCGTTACCTCCGACGGTGAAGGTGCCGGAAGCGTAGAGGTTAGTTGAGGTGGCTGAAGCAAGGGTGGTGTTGCCCGTGACGGTCAAGGTCGAGGCGAGAGAGAGGGCTCCGGCTGCAGTGGTGGTGGCGTTACCGCCGACGACGAACGGTCCTGCGGTGTAGAGAGCAGCGGAGGTGGTGGCGTTACCGGTGACGGCCAGCGTACCGGTGGCAGTGATGTTCGCGACGCTGGTTATGTTGCCTGAAATGAGAGTGTTACCGTGGACGGAGAGGAGACTGCCGGGGGTGGTGGTACCGATGCCAACACTCCCCCCCAAGAACTGTGCCGCATAGTTACTCCCCGCTCCCGTGTTGGCGTTCACAGTCAGACCATAGGAGTTGGTAGTGGAGGCGTTCAGAGCAGAAGCAGAGAGGAGGAGGGTGTGGGCGTTCGTAGTGGAGGCGTTGAGACCGAGAAGAGGGGCTCCAGTGATACCCATAGTAGCGAGATCAGTAGTGAGACCTTGGGTGAAGGCGGTGAAGGAGTGGGTGGCAGCGTTCACTAAGACATCTCTCTGTAAGGTGAGGTTACCGGCGGCGTGTTGCTTGGTGCGGGCCAGGTTGAACTGGAGGTCAGAGGCTTCGGTGGAAGCAGTGAGAGCGGTGTCAGCCGCCCCGGTGAAGAGGAAGGCAGCCGCCGAGACGGCGTTGCGAACAGACGGGGCGTGAGCGAGAGTGCCGTTTAGAGTGCTGTTCCCCGTGACAGTCAAGGTGGAACCAAGCGAGAGGGCGCCTGCAGCAGTCGTCGTCGCGTTACCTCCGACGGTGAAGGTGCCGGAAGCGTAGAGGTTGGTTGTGGTGGCTGAAGCGAGGGTGGTGTTGCCGGTGACCGTCAGGGTGC